>Ga0209270_1001574_pt1 | contig 30037 bp, 21 predicted proteins | sample MTBAKSrepl1MetaG_FD_187456 | JGI IMG/M metagenome (GOLD analysis project Ga0209270, IMG submission 187456) | Enrichment culture microbial communities from Arthur Kill intertidal strait, New Jersey, USA, that are MTBE-degrading - MTBE-AKS1... | ecosystem: Environmental > Aquatic > Marine >...
ATCAAGGAGGCAAGACATGCTATACATTCAGGATCAGAGCGGGGGATATCTGCCCGCTCCCAGAGAGAAAGTCTTATCTGAAGCCAGTCGACTCAGCGGATACAGGCTCAGGCGAGGTTCCTTCATCAGGTCCTCGGTAGATGCCAAGGCCGCAATCCGGCACAAACTCATAAAATACGAGTGCGAGGTATTCGCCTGTCTGTTCCTGGACAGTGGCCACCGGGTACTGGCCTGGGAGGAGATGTTCCGCGGTTCCATCAACTGCGCCACGGTCCATCCCCGGGAAGTGGTCAAGGAAGCCCTGCGGCTCAATGCCGCGGCCGTCATCCTGGCTCACAACCATCCATCCGGAGACAACTCGCCCAGTCCCCAGGATATCGATCTCACCCACAAGTTGAAGAACATTTTACAGGTGATCGATGTCCATGTGCTGGATCACCTGGTGGTCGGTGAAGAGGTGAATGCCTTTTCCGACTTAGGACTGTTGAACTGAAAATCCCTTACCAGGGGCAAGCCTGCCCCTGTGGGGAATAGCGTCTTGCCCCATTAAAAAAATTTAAGGAGGCAAGACCATGACAGCACCCATACCTTTAACCAACGAGCAAATTGTAACTCTCGCCCCGGCAGCAGGTTCCACCGCACCCATTGACGGCGTGTCAAACCGGTATTCGTTTGTGCCGACCCTGACCGCGGTCGATCTGCTTCGCGATGCGGGCTGGTTTCCGGTTCACGCGGAACAAAGCGCTGTGCGCAAAATCGATCGTGACGGCTATCAGCGGCACCTGATCCGTTTTGCCAAGGATGGCCTGTCGTTTGATGGCGAACGGGTTGACCTGGTTCTGTACAATTCCCATGACCGGGGCTGTACTTTCAAACTGATAGCCTCGGTTTGGCGGCAGATATGCAGCAACGGCCTGATGGTTGCATCGGAATTTGCCAACTTCAGCCACAAGCATATCGGATTCAATCCGGAAAATTTCATGCATTCGGCCGGCGAGATAGCAGCCGCGGCCGGAACCATTGCCGACCAGGTCGACGCAATGAAGGTGATCGAAATGACTCCGGATGAACGAGGCATATACGCCCAGGCTGCCCACAACCTGGTTTTCACCGAACCTGAAAAAGCCCCTGTAATTCCCGAGCAGTTACTTGCCGAGCGCCGCTTCGACGATAAAGGCAACGATCTGTGGACAACCTTTAACGTGGTGCAGGAAAATATCATGCGCGGAGGACTCAATGGCATGAAAAGAGATAATGGCGGCAGGTTGCGCAGAGCAACCACCCGGCCGGTCAAGGCAATAGACCGCAATATTCAGCTCAACCAGGCCCTCTGGTATTTAACCGAGAAGATGGCCGAGCTGAAAGGGGCCACGATCAGCCCCGCTGTTGTCTCTGCCTGACCTATTCTATCTATCCTGTAACGCAAGCCGTCTCTTTCGGGGGACGGCTTTTTTATTTCGTTTTGTAAACTGACCGTTTCGTGATATGATATCATATCATCTGAAATTATATGATACTGTATGCTGAGGATAAAAATATGAGCATAGTGTTATTTGGTGGTGAAAAAGGAGGAACCGGCAAGACCACCCTGGCAACCAACATGGCAGCCATGTTGGCCTTAGCGGGGAAGGATGTTCTGCTGCTGGATACCGACCGCCAGGGGACCGCTTCGCTCTGGGCAACTGTTCGGGAAGAGGCGGATGTGGAGCCGAAGATCTCCTGTGTCCAGAAATTCGGTAAAGGTCTGGCAACCCAGGTGCGTGACCTGGCCGGCCGTTATGATGAAATTGTCATCGACGCCGGCGGCCGGGATTCCATGGAATTGCGTTACGCCCTCGGCGTGTCCGACCGGGCCTATATCCCGGTACAGCCGTTCCAGTTCGATATCTGGACCTTGCAGCAGATGGAGGAACTGGTTGAGATGGCCAAGGGATTTAACGATGAACTGCAGTCCTTTATTGTCCTCAACCGGGTGTCTGCCAATCCATCTGTTCAGGAAGACCGGGAGACACGCGATTTTTTCAGCGTAGAAGATTTCCGGCACCTGACCCTGGTTGACTCGATGCTTCGTGATCGGATCGCTTTTCGCAAATCAGCCCGAGACGGCCTGTCTGTGGTGGAATGGAAACAGGACAATAAAGCGGCCCAGGAAATGAACCAATTATTTGAAGAGGTGTATGGTGGCAGGTAAAAAGAAGACCCCACTCCGTTCGGCCCCGGCAAGGAAAAAAGAAACGGACCTGGATCAGTTTGCCGCCGGCGCCGATAAATACGGTTCAACCGGGGAAGAGGTGTACCCCTGGGAAGAACCCCACATCCGAGAGGACGTGAAAAGAAATCTGCCGCTGAGGATCCCGGAACCGCTCTATATGAAACTGAAATATATCGCCGACCACACCCCGTACAGCATGAACTCCTTCATCCTGGAACGCCTCACCGAACAGATCGAGCAGGAGATTGCCAGGATGACTGGAAAGTGATGAACGGTCGGAATTCGAAGTAATTTGAAATGAAAGCGCATAACCCATAAAATCCTATGGGTTTTGCGTGTTATTATCAAGTTGGGTCCAATCATCTGATTTGTTCATCAGCTTGGCGCCCAAAAAAAAACCGAGAAACCGGCCATAGGCCGGAAGAAAGAAGAAACAAACGTGTAAAAGGAACAAAGAAGTCAGCAGTTCGCAGAGTTTGATCAATTATCTTGATATAGGGTACATTAAATCGCCATTAATTAAGAATTATTTCATGCTTTTTGGTATTAATCGTCTAAATTGCCGTTTTACGTGATTATAATTCAAATATACCCTTGCTAATCGTAATATATGACGATAAAATGAGACCTACTGGAACTAATCGACAAAAATGACGATTATGAATATATCAAAACTGCTGACAGACGATGCCATTCTTGCCGAGATCGGGAAACGTATCGCCCGGTATCGTATTGATAGCCAGGTGACGCAGGCAGATCTGGCCAAACAGGCCGGTGTATCCAAACGCACCCTCGAACGGGTTGAGACTGGGGCTTCGGCGCAGTTTTCGACCATCATCCGGATCTTAAGAGTCCTTGATCTCATGGAAGGTCTGGAGAATCTGGTCCCCGAACCGGTCCCGAGGCCTATGGAGTTGCTGAAACAAAGAGGGAAGGTGCGACAACGCGCCTCTACAAGTAGACGTCCGGATAAAGCCCATAAAAAATGGTCTTGGGGTGATGAGTCATGACAACGGTTGCCGAGGTCAGGATGTGGGGGCGGACCATCGGCGCGGTTTCCCTGGCTGATGATGCTGAGATAGCCGCCTTTGAGTATGACCCAGCATTTGCCGGAAGCGGTATAGAGATTTCACCGCTTATGATGCCACTCTCCGGCAAGGTCTATACCTTCCCGGAATTATCAAAACAGACCTTTCACGGCCTGCCCGGGTTGCTGGCGGATTCGTTGCCGGACAGGTTCGGCAACGCCCTAATCAATACCTGGTTGGCCTCCCAGGGACGGCGGCCGGGTTCGTTCAACGCCGTTGAACGCCTTTGTTACACAGGTGCTCGGGGTATGGGGGCACTGGAATACGCTCCGGCAACAGGACCCAAAGCCCGCCAGGCTACTCGCATTCAAATCGACAAACTCGTGGATCTCGCCTCCGAAATTCTCACTCACCGGAATAATCTGGATGTTTCGTTCGGTGAGAAATACAAGGAGAACGCCTTGAAGGATATCCTGCGCGTCGGTACTTCGGCTGGCGGGGCAAGGGCCAAAGCGGTTATTGCCTGGAATCCATCAACCAATGAAGTGCGTTCCGGACAACTCCCGGCCGGAAAGGGTTTTGAATACTGGCTGTTGAAATTTGATGGTGTCAGTGGCAACAAGGATAAGGAACTCGAAGATCCCAAGGGGTATGGACTCATTGAATATGCCTATTCAAAGATGGCCGCTGACGCCGGGATCACGATGACTGAATGCCGGCTTTTTAAAGAAAACAACAGGCACCATTTCATGACCCGCCGCTTCGACCGCCTCGGCAACGGCGAAAAGCTCCACATGCAGTCTCTCTGCGCCCTGGCGCATTATGATTATAACATGGCGGGTGCATATTCTTACGAACAGGCTCTTCTCGTCATCAGGCAGCTCGGCCTGCCGATGAGTTCGATCGAGGAGATGTTTCGCCGGATGGTCTTTAATATCATCGCCCGCAATCAGGATGATCATGTCAAGAATATCGCCTTCCTGATGGACAAATCCGGAACATGGACCTTGGCGCCGGCCTTTGACATGATTTACAGCTTCAACCCCTCCGGGGTCTGGACAGCCAGTCATCAGATGACACTGAACGGCAAGCGCGACGACTTTACTTTAGAGGATTTCAAAGCCTGTGCAAGAACTGCCTCGATGAAGCGTGGCCGTGCAGAAGCTATTACCAAGGATGTGCGGGAAAAAGTCCTGCATTGGCGGGATTATGCCGAAGAGGTCGGACTCCACGCCATCTGGCGCGATCAGATACAGAATACACTTCGTTTGGCGAAGTTTGTATGATGTCCCATTATTGGCTGTAATGTATTTCGTCGAAAATTATTTTTTAGGGGGTAGTCGCTATTTGATAACCCAAGTATGTTATCTTGCAGGAAACATTTCGAAGAAACTTGGTATCGAAAAATCTCATTAATTGCTTTGTCTAATGATATATGGCACATATAGATCAATTTCTTATAAATTTGAGCAGCATTCTGTTTGTAATCACATAGCTTTCAGTTGAGCCAAGAAAATATGCCAATAGCGCAAGGGACAGAAATTTACAACACCGACTCACCACCTGTCATAGCTCGTGGGATGAGTCTCTCACAAGAGGAACTTGATGATGCAAGGGAAGAACGCTTGCCCGATGTGCTAACGGATGCGCCTGGACTTGAACATTTGGAAGAATTTTACTCTGGCCTTGAACTAACAGAATTCGGTCAGGATAATATAGCCGAAGCACTTCAGCCAATACCTGAAGATGAGAGTTCGCGAGGATGGCGTGAGGGGGAAGCTCTTGCAGAGGCATGGTTAACTGATCACAAAAATTGTGAATTTCCATGGCCATTTAATCGTGATCTTCGGCATCATAGGGCAAGTCTTCCTGGGGCCGAGTTGGTTGGATTTATTGGAGCAGGTACTGATACACAATTTGTATTCAGTCAGGTAAAGACTTCAAAGGAAGATAGATACCCACCACAAGTAGTTAATCGTGGGGACAAAAGTCTTATAAAACAAACCCTTCAATTACGTGATGATAAAAATATAAAGAAAACGCTTGTACACTATATCCTCCAAAGGGCAACGCTTGATAATGGGCTGGTTGGCCAAGCAAGAGTTGCGACTAAAAAATGGTTAGAATCAAACTATTTGGATCTCGTTATTTTTGGGGTATTAATACGAGACGTTCCATACTCTCAGTTTGATCTTTCAGGAGCAGCAGAGACACTCTGTGAGGGTTGTCATCCTGCAACTCGTATTGAGTTCATCGCTATATATTTACCTGAGGGCGCAATTCCAGGTGGGCCTCAGCACCGACCTCGTGAAAGAAGGAGGCATCAATAATGATTCTTCTTCGTCAAGACCTAGATATACTTGAGAACCATTGGGCAGTATCAGCTGTAGAAAATGTAGATCGGAAACGTGCTCATAATGTTGCAAATGCCCGTTTACTTGAAGATTCGTTTGGAGAGCAATTGCAACTCTCCTTTTTTGAACACGCAGAAGACGCTGATCTTCTTGAGCGTCTTGCCACAGCTTACGAAATAGCGGCTGCTGAAGGTTTAGACGCACTCCTTCACCGAGGACACACTGAGGAACGCCGGAGATTGGCGACCCAAGCCCAAGCAGGATCATTTAAAGCTTTTGAAATCAGGAGAGTATTTCCGGTACCTCTCGCTGATACTGATAGGATTTTTCATGTACTGCGTCTTGCCGCTCTTGCTTACACAGGAGATCGGTGGGCTGATCTCAGACGATGGCTATTTGATCATAAAGAAGAAGCCCAAACTCCTAATGCTGGAAATGTATCATGGGAAAAGAGAGTCCTTTTTCAAGTTTACGATGGTTGGCTGAGACTCTTCAGAAAGGATAGCTGGAATGATCTTCATGGGATAGCTGGCATTGTAGCAGGCCTTCGTCAGGAACAACAACAGTTTGAAAGAGATTTACTTCAAGCCGGAAATGCCTCGGAAAATCAGGTGATGGCACTCCAATTGGTTGCACTCTATCATTGGGCAAAAGCAACAGAACAACTCTCACTTTTTATGCTTCAAGGTCAGCCTGGAGGAATTCGGGAAGAACTGGATTTGCATTTTGAGAAGGCTATAAAGGCAAGTGCTGCTGCAAGTGACATACAATTAGAAGTACTCCTCCGATGGCTCCATGTAACTGGGCGAATGATGGTTGCTGGTTCTCTTTGGGTTGCTACTTCAGGCATAAACTCAAGAGTTAGCCGATTTGTTCGTAAGATGACAAGTGCATCACGACCTGTAATTGAATTGCTTCCTCCTCAGAGAACAGCTTTTGCTGAGCAAGGACTTCTTGATCCAGCGAGCAGAGCTGTTGTTGTTGATTTGCCCACTTCAGGGGGCAAGACAATGCTTGCACAATTCCGAATTCTCCAAGCATTGAATCAATTTGCTGAGGATGATGGTTGGGTTGCCTACGTGGCTCCAACACGAGCACTTGTTGCACAAATAATGCGTAGACTTCGAAGGGATTTTGGCTCGCTGGAGATTAAGGTAGAGCAAGTTTCCGGTGGTATTGAGATAGACAGTTTCGAAGAAGAGATGTTAAGCGAAGAAAGAGGGTTTGATGTCTTGATTTCTACACCTGAGAAACTGGGGCTTATCATAAGGAATGGTAAGCTCTCTCACAGGCCTTTAGCCCTTGTTGTTGTTGATGAAGCACATAATATTGAGGATGATCAAGAGCGAGGTTTACGGATTGAGCTACTTCTCGCCACGATTCGACAGGATTGCTCAGAAGCAAACTATCTATTGTTAATGCCTTTCGTTCCTCATTCAGAATCCTTGTCAAGATGGCTTGATCCAGACTCAGGAGGCCGATCAATAAGTTTAGGAACCACTGCTTGGCAACCGAATGAACGCTTGGTTGGTTTGTATAGTATTAAAAAATCAGGAGCAAGGCATGGACGACGTCATGGATGGAGAATGGAATACGAAACCCTGGTGACCACACCCAAGACTATTCACCTGGAAGGAAAACATCTTGCCGGCGACTTGTTTCCCTTAGACTTGCCTTATACTAAAGCCAAAACTCTCGCAATTATGACAACCTCCATGGCTAAAGTTTTCTCAACGAGAGGTACAAGCATTGCTGTTGGCGATACGATACCTAACGTTTGGAATATGGCTCGTGCCGCTGCTAACAACATGGAAATGCCAAGCCGCCTTCCTGAAGAAATAAAACTTGTGCAAAATTTCCTAAAAACTGAAGTGGGTGACGATTTTGAGTTGGTTTCATTGTTGCGGAAGCGTGTAGGTGTTCATCATGCAGGACTTCCAGATGAAGCACGATCATTAATCGAGTGGTTGGCTGAGGAAGGGCATTTGAGAGTATTGTTTACGACAACTACAATTGCACAAGGTATAAACTTTCCAGTTTCCTCTGTATTCATTTCTAGGGCAGAACATCCCACTAAGCGCGGTCCTATTCCAATGACTCCACGTGAATTTTGGAATCTCGCCGGCAGAGCAGGTCGAGTTGGTCAGGATAGTGTAGGTGTTGTTGGTATTGCAGCTGATACTGAAGAAAAAATAACACGATTGAAAGAATTTGTCGCAGAAGCAACAAAAGATCTTGTATCACGACTTATCAAAATGATCGACGATATTCTAGACCGAACACCTGAAGCTCAATTGATGGCTGTGATCCATGATGCTCAATGGGCAGACTTTCGCTCGTTTGTTGCACACTTATTAAAGGAGGCGAGAAATGTAGATATTTTACGAACCCAGACGGAGCAGGTTCTTCGCAGTACATATGGTTATTCATTGATGCGTGGAGACGACTCACAGCGTTCACAGTATCGTGCTACCCGTTTGATAGAATTGACAAATGCCTATGCTGAACGATTGTCTCAAAGCATGGAAACTTTGAAATTGGCAGATTCAACAGGTTTTGATCCGGAAGGTGTACGAGTGGCAATGAGAGAATTGAGGGGGCTTGAGCACAATCTTACTGTTCAGGACTGGGAACCTACTTCTCTTTTTGGGCAAGGCCAAGGGCTTTCAACACTTGTTGGAGTTATGATGCAAATTCCAGCATTAAGGGAAGCAATTGATAATTTAGCAGGTTCTGGCCATGATCGGCGGCGAGTTGCGGAGATCGCTAAGGCATGGGTCGCTGGCCGCTCTATTCAGGAAATAGCCACAGCTTACTTTGATGGAGCTACACCATCTATCAAGGTTTCAGAGGCTTGCAAAGGAATCAGTCGAGCACTAATGAATAATGGTGTTTGGGGCCTTGCAGCTTTGAGCAAGCTTCCTGGGTCAGGTATAGACTGGGACAATCTTTCTGCAGATGAAAAGAGGAAGATTAACCTTTTACCTGCTTTCCTCTATCATGGTGTGGATACAGAAGACGCGGTACTAATGCGTATGAACCAAATTCCACGAAGTTTGGCTAAAGAGCTAGGGCAACAAATGCGACGTAATGCAGATTCTACCCAGACCTTGACAGTGAGTGATGCAAGGGACTTTGTGAAGAATTTGGATAACGAGGGATGGCAGCAGGCAATACCACCACAATCAACACTTAATGGAAGGCAATATCGCGAAATCTGGCAATTGCTATCAGGTGAATTTAGTTGATTGCTAATTTTTGAGGGATATCCTATCTGATTTTTTCATACCCTATATTTACCGAAAAAGACCAATATTGAGTTTATAGGAAAAATTTAAATATGCCGACATTGGAATTCAAGGGAAAGCAGTTTGTCTATTCTCATCATTTGAGCGTCCCCTTTCGAGAATTGCGGGTTGAGGCGGGAAAGTCCCTGCCTGCCGAGGGACAAAAGCCGTCGCTTGATGATAACCTGATCATTCACGGCGACAACCTTGAAGCGTTGAAAGCCCTGCTGCCCACCCATGCCGGCAAAATTGACTGCATCTTCATCGACCCGCCCTACAACACCGGCAACGAAGGTTGGTGCTACAATGACAATGTGCGCTCACCGTTGATGCGGGAGTGGCTGAAGAAGTCGGCCAACCCGGTGGACAAGGAGGACCTGGAGCGCCATGACAAATGGCTCTGTATGATGTGGCCGCGGTTGAATTTGCTGCGGGAATTATTGGCCGAAGAAGGCGCTATCGTTGTAACCCTGGACGATAATGAGATTCATAGGATGCGCGACCTCATGGATGAGATTTTTGGTGATAAGAATTTTATTGCCACCTGCCTTTGGCAAAAAAATTACTCTCCCAAAAACACAGCGGAATTTTTTTCAAGCGATCATGACTATGTACTTATCTATGCCAAAAACAAAAGGGCCCTTTCCATTGGCTCTCTTGACCGAACTGAAGCTCAAGAAGGCCGCTACAAAAACCCCGACAATGACCCACGCGGACCGTGGAAGACGAGTGATTTGTCTGCCCGTAACCCATACAGCGAAGGTTTATACCCGATTCAATGTCCAGGTGGCCGAAGGATTGATGGCCCTCCCAAAGGGAATTACTGGCGAGTAGCGGAAGATAAATTTTGGGAAATGGACAAAGAAAAGAGAATCTGGTGGGGCAATGACAAGAACAGTATTCCGCAAATCAAACGATTCCTAAGTGAAGTGCGTGAAGGTAGAGTACCGCAAACTATCTGGTTTTATAATGATGTCGGCCATACGGACCAAGCAAAGAAAGAGATCAAACAAATTCTGTCTTTTGAAAACACAGCTGATGTTTTCATTACCCCGAAACCCGTTAAACTCGTAGAGCGAGTCCTTCAAATTTTTTCAGAACCTGATTCCATCATCCTCGACTCCTTTGCCGGGTCCGGCACCACGGCCCAAGCAGTGTTGGAAGCCAACCGTAAAGACGATGGCAATCGCCGGTTCATCTTGGTGGAGTGCGAGGACTATGCCGATACCTTGACAGCCGAGCGGGTGCGGCGGGTGATTAATGGTTACTCCTTCACCGGCACCCAGCGGGAAGAATTGTACAACCAAAAAATCACTTGGACTAATTTTTCCAACCTGAAAAAGCACCATCAGATCATGCTGGAGATGGAGCATTTTGAGGAGAAGGCCCAATCCTCCTTTGACAAAGTCAAAAAGGAAATCAAGGACGGCGTGCTCACCGTCACCGGCGAACGCCGGATCGAAGAGAAGGTTCCCGGTCTGGGCGGCAGCTTCACCTTCTGCACGCTGGGCAAACCCATCGAGGTGGAAAGTCTGCTCACCGGCCAGGGGCTCCCCGGCTTCGAGGCCCTGGCCCGCTATGTGTTCTACACCGCCACCGGTAGGTCGCTGGAAAAGATTGGCAAGCCCTCGACTGACGGCTTTATCGGCGAGACCGAACTCTTCCGCATCCATCTCTTCTACCAGCCCGACCCGGCCTGGCTTCGTTCCAACGAATCGGCCCTGAACGCCGAACGGGTCGATGAGGTCGCAAAAGGGAACAGATCCGGCAAGCGAGCCATCGTGTTCGCGGTTGCTAAGTTCATGAGCCAGAAGGAACTGACCAAGCGCCGTATCGAGTTCTGCCAGTTGCCCTATGCAGTGCACCGGATTTTGGGGGACTGAGCAATGGAGCTGAAGGATTACCAACAGGGCGTTCTCCAGAAAATCGACCGTTACCTCGGCGTGCTTGCGGAGAAACGGGAAGATGCCGAAGCGTTCGTGGAGTTCCAGAAAAGCCGGGGCAAGGAAGTCGAACTGGCTGATTATTGCCGTGATGCCTGGGTCCACTTGAATCATGAGAGGATGCTGCCTTATCTGCGGGACAGGGATGGCAACGCCTTTGTCGCCCCCTGGCTTTCCCGCCGCGACGGTCTGCACCGCGTTATCCCCAACATCTGCCTGAAGGTGCCCACCGGTGGGGGCAAGACCCTGCTGGCTGCCTGCGCCTTGGAGCGCATCCAGACCGATTATTTTAAACGCCAGACTGGTTTTATCCTCTGGGTAGTGCCGTCCGACGCCATTTACCGCCAGACATGGAAGCAGCTTGCCGACCGCGAGCACCCATACCGCCAGATTCTGGAGCGGGCTTCCGGCGGCCGGGTCAAACTTCTGGAAAAGGGGGATGCCTTCAACCGCCGTGACGTTGAGGGCCAGTTGTGCGTCATGTTGCTGATGCTGCCCTCGGCGGCCCGCAAATCAAAGGAAACCCTGCGACTCTTCCGGGATACTGGAAGATTTACGTCGTTCTTTCCACCGGAAGATGACAGCAACGCCAACAGGAAAATGCTGGATGCGGTACATAATCTGGATATCAATGATCTTTCTGACCAGGGCTGGATGCAGGGAATTGTTCCCGGCGCCCTTTCCATCAAGCAGAGTCTCGGTAACGTGCTGCGGCTGGTGCGGCCGGTGGTGGTAATCGATGAAGGCCACAAGGCCTATTCGGATACGGCCCGCGCCACCCTGTATGGCTTCAATCCCCATTTTATCATCGAATTGTCGGCCACGCCGAACACAAAGGGCAAGCACCAATCCAATGTCTTGGTCAACGTGCCGGGAACGGACCTGAAAGACGAAGAGATGATCAAGCTGCCCATCAATGTGATCAACGAGGATAAGGGTGGCTGGAAACACACTATGACCATGGCCCACGCCAAACTGGAGAATCTTACCCGTGATGCCGAATCATTGCAGGCGGAAACCGGCCGTTACATCCGGCCGATCATGCTGGTGCGGGTGGAGCGCACCGGCAAGGAGCAGCGCGATACGGCTTTTGTCCATGCCGAAGACGTGCGCGAATATCTCATTGACAAGCTCGGAGCGCGGGAAGAGGAAATCAGGCTCAAGACCTCGGAAAAAGATGAATTGGGCAGCGAAGATCTTCTGGCCGAGATCTGTCCCGTACGCTTCATCATTACCAAGGACGCCCTGCGAGAAGGTTGGGACTGTCCGTTTGCCTATGTGCTGGCCATCCTCTCCAAGACCACGGCCAATACTGCCCTGACCCAGATGATCGGCCGGGTGCTGCGCCAGCCCCATGCCCGCTTGACCAGTCATGCGGCGCTTGATGAATGCTATGTTTTCACCTTTGATCAGGACGTGCGGGAGGCAGTCAACGGGGTCCGGCGCGGGCTGGAAGATGAAGGTATGGCTGATCTTGCCGCCAGTGTCAGGGTCAGTGACAGCGAGGGCGGCGCTAAACGCATGACCCGCCGGGAGACCATCGGCCGTCGCGATGCTTTCAAAAACGTGCCGGCTATCTTTTTGCCCCGAGTGTTGCATCGTGAGGAAAAATCCCCTGAAGGTTACAGGATTCTCGATTACGACCGGGATATTCTTGGTCACCTGGATTGGGAGGCGTTCCGTTTTGTGGCTGCCGATAGTGTAAGCGTTGGAGCGGACGAAAAACTGAAACGGACCATTGCCCGGATCGATATCGCCAGGACAGAGAAGCAAAACGGCAAGACGCTACTCGATTTTATCCAGGAAAAAGTGGAAGGTCTGCCCGAGGAAGGGCTTGATATCTCCTTTCTTGTCCGCCAATTGCTGGACGTAGTTCCAAACCCCTGGCAGGGGATGCGTATTCTTTCTGAAACCCTGGACACCTTGCGTGATCGAGGAGTGAGCGAAGAACAGCTTTATGCGAGCCGTCTTGATCTCGTCAAAACCATCAAACTTGATCTACGCGAACAGGTTAATCGAGAAGCGGAAGAACTGTTCCGGCAAAAACTGGAAAGCGGCGACATAGCTTTGAAGCTTGTGACTTCACAAAATCCCGAATTGAACTGGGCTTTGGCAAAGACTCTGGAAATCGAGGTGTCGGAGGATGACCGTATTCTGTACCGCAAGGACGGCGAGTTGCTGGAAAAATGCCTTTTCGAAAAGGTCTATCAGCGCGACTTCAACACCCTGGAAAAAGAGACCGCCTGGTACCTCGACAGCCGTGAATGTGTCTACTGGTGGCACCGGATCGCGGTAAATCAGCAGTCCTATGGTCTGCAAGGCTGGCAGCGACAGAGGGTTTATCCTGACCTGCTCGCTTGCCTGCACGGCACTGATGAAGGGAAGTTCCGCTTTTCGGTGCTGGAAACCAAGGGAGAACATTTGAAAGGCAACGATGATACCGAATACAAACGAAAACTGTTCGAGCTGCTGACCGCCCACGCCAACACGGCAATACATGCCGGTCAATTTGAACTGTGGGAAGAAAACCAGGGCATGACCTTCACCCTGCTTATGGAAGATGCATGGAAAGAGGAGCTGGCAAGGGTCGGGATAGCTTGATGGAATGAGAGATGAACCGAGTTGGTCTTGAAGGGGATCTTTAACGCACTGTCCGGAACGATGTCCGGAACGATGTCTGCCATGAATGCTTTTGACCTGAAATTTGCAGCCTTGAATACGGGTTTGGATAGAGCCGAGGTCCCGCCGCCCGAAATCTCGGTTTCCAAGCCGGAAGCTGGGTGGATACGGTTGCGCGTCCATGGTGATGGTGCCGTGCTGGTTGCGCGGATGAGCTATCTCTATCCTCCTTTTGTACCCTTATGGGCTTGGGCGGCAGCTATTGCTCACCGCCTCCTGCCGGTATCGGTGCGAATTGACGAGGAAGGTTGTCATACAGAACTGAGCGCGGAGCAAGAAGAGGATGCTGACTGCCTCAGGATCACGGTTCGGCAAATCGACGCGCATGGCCAGGAGTGGAACGGACTGACTTGGCGAGAAGCTCGACAGGGCTGGTTGATACGAATTGGGGATACCTTCAGCCACTATTTTCAGGGTACATTCGAACAACGAGAATGGCGCTTGGGATTAGGGTTGTGGCCCGAACCAGGACAATATCTGCCATGGCGGTGGCCTGCCGCCGTAACGGAGCGCCTGGCTTCCAACGAAAACGATTGGCCGTCCACAGAATTGCGGGCTTGGTTTTTCGTAACTCTTGCCCGGCAGCTTGATCCCTTCGTCCTGCGTGCCGCCTGGGGTCCCGATCATGAAGAGGAATTCGCCCGATTACAGTACCTTTTGGCCCTGCTGCGACGCGAGGCATTGACCAGTGCGTGGGCAGAAATGGATCGCCCGACGCCGCAACTTTCACATTTGGATCGGCGTATTCAGGATGCGCAAGATTTGCTCGAAGAGCTGGAGATGTTGAGGGAAACCGGCACTCCAACACGCCTCGAGCTAACCGACAGGCTTTGGCGCAACAGGGCGTTGCGGAGCGCAGCATGGGGTTTTGAAGAGGAATTGCATGCGCTGGAGAGGGAGACAATCACGGAGTTATTTATCCGCCTGCCTCTCGCCCCGGGGAGATGCCTGATTGACGAAAAGGGCCGCCCCGGTCGTGTAGCTTTCAGCGAGGGATACCGGCTGGTGATCGATTGGGGTGAAACCGGTTTAACCACCGAATACGGGTTGCACTGTGGCTTTCGATCCACCTGGCGCTGGCCAATCGCGGAACCTCGAAATTTCGTTTCGCCCGACACGCCCATATTCCGGCGTTGGCGGATATTCTCCACCTCGCCCCAAACCATGCGGTTTCATGTCTGCCCTTGCTGCGGTTATCCCCATCTCGACGATGAACCGATGGAGATTCAGGACTGCCTGCTCTGCGGATGGCCACTGTACTTCACCCTACATGATCCCCTGCCGGACTTGGATCAGCCGATATCTCCAGGGGATTTGCCATCGTTGCGGGAATCGCGGCGACACTTCGAAACCCATGGTGATGCCTTTGCTCCTGATGATGATTCCGAGAATACAGAGTGGTTACGGCGCAAGGAGGTTGCCGCGCTGCGGAAACATGTGATCGCCCAATTCGACTCCTGGCTTGCCGATCCACTTCGAGATGATCATCCCCTTATCCAAGAAGACTGGCGGCGGCTGGAAGGAGGGGAATGGGAATCGGATGACCAAAAAAACGTCACCTAAACAATAACAGAAAATCGCTAATGAGAAGATTCAGTCGCAAATATATCAAAAGCTTTGCCAGCGGCATAGCCCGTATGTTTGCCTGCTCAGCACAGCACTATGCCTGGATCGCACTTCACAATCACATTTCGGATGTGAAAATCGATCTCCTGTCTCTTCGGATCAACCGCTGAATTCGATATTGAAAGAAACCGGATTCTCGCCGGGATGTGTCAGCGAACGCCCCTCCGAAACGTTGAGCAATTGGAGCCTCCAAGTGCTGTGGTTTCTGTTGTTTTATAGGCAAATTTCGGGGTAGAAGACTATTCGGAGGAATAGAAAGGCGGGCTTTTGACAGACTGTGCAATCAGCTTTAAAATCCTTACAGGGAGCCTTTTGAGGTATCATGAATCAACCTGTAACGTATCATTATGGCAAATTTCCTCCCGCAAAGATTTTGTGGGAGAAGCTCATTCCACTCATCGGCCCAGCCAGTGCCGCTCTGGCACGATATGACGGCACGCTTGCCGCTGTCCCAAATTCCGCCATCCTGCTCTCGCCCTTAACCACCCAGGAAGCTGTGCTTTCTTCCCGGATCGAAGGAACCCAGGCCACCATGGGTGAGGTCCTGGAATATGAGGCGAAAGGCGACACCAGGGATATTACACCTGAACGGAAGGCGGATATCAACGAGGTCCTGAACTATCGACAAGCCATGTGGCACTCCATTGAACTCCTTAAGGAGTTGCCATTGTGCCAGCGTATCATCAAAGAAGCACACCGGATTTTAATGGCCGGAGTTCGGGGCCATGGAAAATCTCCCGGCGAGTATCGTAAAATCCCCAACTGGATCGGTCCGGCGGGTTGCAGTATAGAGGAAGCTCGATTTGTGCCGATCAGTGCGGATCAACTGCAAAGAGGCGTTGATACATGGGAACGATATGTTCATGAAGATGCTCCTGACCGACTGGTCCAATTGGCACTCCTTCATGCAGAGTTTGAGGCGCTGCACCCCTTTCTTGACGGCAACGGTCGACTCGGGCGTATGTGCGTGCCACTTTTTATGTACAAGCACAGGCTCATTCAGAGTCCGATGTTTTATATCAGTGCCTATTTCGAGTCGAATCGTGATGAATATTACGAGCGGTTGCTCGCCATCTCCAGAGATGACAACTGGACGGACTGGTGTGCTTTCTTCCTTCGGGCTGTTACGGCACAGGCAATTGATAACCAGGCAAAGGCATCCGACATCCTGAAATTATATGAAGAGAAGAAAGCCCAGCTTGTTGCCCTGACCCATTCGCAATACGCCATTCATGCGCTGGACTTCCTGTTTTCCCGGCCGATTTTTGCGGCGACTGATTTTTCAAACAGTAAGAATATCCCTTCGCCAACGGCCAAGAGAATTATCGCCATATTGCGTGATAACAGCATATTGAAAGTCCTGCGGGAGGCAAGCGGTCGCCGGCCGGCTATTTATGCCTTATGGGAATTGTTGAATATTGCCGAAGGGAAGACTGTTTTTTAGGATCATCGGTGAGCCATAAACCATCTTGTGGCTCATTTTTTTAATATTATGACCCGCAAACCATGTTATGGTTCATTCATGATCCACAAACGAATTGCCATGGAGGTTGATCTGGTTCGCGCCTACGACGAATCCGGAAGCCGAAAGTTTATGCGTTACGTGCCATCCTGGGCATGTTTTTTCATTTGATGGTTATTTGATGAATTTGCGTGGCAAAGTTATCGATGACTCTGCTCCTTGAATATGATTGAGGCATAATAGAATGTTAAAGGTAGGTGACAAAGTTCGGCATCCGAAAATGCCGGAGTGGGGCCTCGGCAAAGTGGTGGAAGTCACTTCGGATGGAAAAGCCAGGATATTTTTCATCCATGCCGGGGAAAAGACAATCCTTTTGAGCCATATCGATTTTGAAAAGATCGAAGGCGAAGAAGCCTCACATCCGATACTCGACAATCCATCCTTTTTCGAACGCGCCACGGTCAAAGGGCACAGAAGTCTGCCCGACGCCCGGTTGGATTTTCTGAAGCTTTTCCCTGATGGGTTTGAGGATGCCGGATATCTCAACGAGGAACGTAATTACAAAGTCGCTGCCAGGGAGCTTCTATTGGAATTGCTCAACGAGCAGGCTTTCAGGGAACTTCTTGAAAACAGAAATTTTGATGAAATCGTGCGACGGGCTCTTCAGGTAGCCAACAAGACCAACCTGATTTTCCCAAATGAAAAGATGGGCCTCAAGGATGGCCTCAAAACACCCGCGCACGTCCAACTCTTTGCCGAACGGTTATTTGATCTGCTCTATGGAGATGGTGAATTCAGAAAGCGATTTGAAGGTTTCGCGGCATGTCTGCAGGAGATCGAGGCGGCCAAATGGACCACCATGACCTACTTTCCGTTTCTCGCATTTCCCGAAGAACACATGTTTCTCAAACCGGAAGTCACCAAGCACGCCGCTGCACTCACCAAGGCCGAACTGAACTACAGGTCTGACCTGAATTGGCTGACTTATTCCTGCCTGCTCGATTTCGCCAAGTATCTCAAAGATGAGTTGGTCGCCATGGAAATGAAACCGCGTGACATGATTGATGTACAGTCATTCATGTGGTGCATTACTCCCGGGAAGTACAATTGATATGCCTTCCGTCCTTGCATGGATTGACCATGACTCGAAAGCGAGGGAACGCACGCTTCGCATCCTTTCCCTTTTCCAGGAAAAGGAAAGTCGTGACGAGCTCGGACTCGGCTCCGTACGGGACAGCTTCGCCGACCAGTTATTCCCAGGCACAAGCACGATCCAGACGCGCCTCCGCTACATGCTTTTCGTACCATGGATTTACAATTCCCTGGAAGAGAAGCGACTACCTGCGGAGAATTTTGCGGTCCAGGCTGACAAGCTGGAAAGAGACCTGGTTCAGCCATTGATGGATTCCGATGATCAGGCTGGCGTATTTGGAAAAACCGCAGGAAAGAGGCTCAAACGGTTGCCCAGCTCCGTCTACTGGGCCGGTCTCGGTGTCTGGGGAATACGCCTTACGCCATTCTCGCAGGACGAATATTATAGGCGCATCGACGAAACTTACCGTCGCCGGAATGCCCTGAAGGCTCTTGAGAAAGACGCAAAGATACGAGGAGACGACATCGACGTTGAGCAGCGAATGGCCTCTCTCAGTTGGCATCCGCGATTGCCCGCGCCTCCGGAAGATTTCCCTTCAATGGTGAATTTCGCTTTATCCCGGGAAGAAGCCGAGTTTATTCGGGATCGCATCCAAGTTGCTTGTCCCAACAGCCTTCTCTCTTTTTTGGCGCTGCACTGCGAACCCGCCGACACCCAAGCCCCATGGGAACATCCGGATTACGGCCGCTTTTCCGAACAGCATAAAGAACTCCTGACCCATGCACGGCTCTTCTCGGAGGTGATGCATGGGGCGGCGCTCTCGTACAACGTTCAGCTCGCCAGGCTTCGAAACCATGAAGACCTTGTCGCCGAGCATCAGGCAAGTTTCGACGAATGGACCGCAAGTCTTCCCCTGGAGGAGATTCGCTCCTGGTCGGTGAGCCGCCTGTGGGAGTTGACCATGGATCATGGCCACACCATCACCCCTCAAACGAGATTCTTCGTTCAGCAGTGGATCGACCATACCCGGAAGTCCCCCAGCGGCCTCCTTTCTAACGCCGAGGCGCTCAACCTGATCAAAAGAAGGGAAATGAAACTCAAGGGCACGCGTTCCCGATTCAGGAACCAGAGGGCGCTCGAGCAGTGGGGCGGGTATTCCGGTGTCGGAAGACTCGTCTATCGGTGGCCGAATGTGAAGGTGCTTTTGAACGATCTGTACCAGGGGATGAACCGGGAGGAGAAATGCTGAACCCAAACTCCCGGAGCCTTTATACCTCTGCGTTGACCCCTCCGCCGGGAATGATTTTCGACGAGGCAGTTGCGACAACCTTTTCGATGAACCCAGCCCTACTGCTTGAGGCTCCTGTCTATCTGGCGTTAATGGCGGCGGATGGCCAGACCGATCCTGACCCGTTGTCTGTGCTTGAAGCCATCCGCAGGTACTCGAAAAGCATCACTGTCTATGTGCAACGAGGACGGATTCAAGTGCCCCAGATTGCCAAGCCCAACCCTTTGTTTGGGTTTCTGGAGAAAATGCTTGTCGAGGTAACGGCCCCCAGTGGAGGTGTTTTCCATCCAAAAATCTGGGCAATCCGTTTTGTCAGCACTGATCAAAGCAACGCGATGTATCGTCTGGTGGTCCTGACGAGGAATATGACCACCGATCAGTCCTGGGACCTGTCACTTCAGCTCGAAGGCACGATTGCAGGTAGGAAGTCCAAATCAAATAAACCGCTGGCACATTTCTTCAAGACGCTTCCTGATCTGGCTACCGGACCAACGGAATCGGGCAGGAGCGAGCAAGCTCTCAGATTCGCGGACGAGCTACATCGAGTCCAGTGGGAACTCCCTGACGGCTTTGACGAGCTGACCTTCTACCTTCCAGGAACGAAAGGGTTTGACTGGGAGCCTCCCATGGCGAATCGGATGGCCGTCATTTCGCCGTTCTGTTCTGACGAGGCCCTGCGAGCGTTGACGAGAAAAACCAAGGCCGCTGATGCTCTCATCTCACGCCCGGAGTCGTTGTCAGCCCTGAAGAAGGACACGCTGGAGCTTTTCACGCAATGTCTTCATCTGGACGACGCGGCGGAAACCGAGGATGGCGAGGAAGACGATGCCACCGAACAGCCGCTTGCGACCGGTCTTCATGCAAAGGTCTATCTGTTTGAGACCCGGTACTATTCAGATTACACCCATGTGATCATGGGGTCCGCGAATGCAACCAACGCGGCGCTGGATGCTTCGAAGAATGTCGAGATTCTGGTCGGGCTGGTTGGCCGGAAGAGCAAAGTCGGCGGCATCGACGACCTTCTTGGCCCTGACGGATTAGGTGAATATCTTGTCGATTTCGACACGAGCAAGGAAGCAGAGATTGATGCGCTCCGGCAGGCGGCTGAGGAATCCGTCGAGAGGGCTCGCTCCCGGATATCTGAAGCAGCTCTGTCCATCGAATGCAGCCCGGGATCGAAGGACGGTCTGTGGGCATTGGTGCTGACGGGCAAAATCCCATCTCTTGAGGGGATCGTCAGTGCTTCTGCATGGCCGATAACTGTTACTCGGGACTTTGCTGTGAACATCCTGGACAGTGATGCTCATGGCGGGATCAGGCTCGGAGAGTTCTCCGCCTCTTCTGTAACGGGCCTCATCGCGTTTGAGTTTAAGACCAACCATCCAGATGTTACGGCCAGATTTGTACTGAATATTCCCGTTGCAGGCCTTCCAGAAGAACGCAACTCCGCCATCCTGCAAACCGTGATCAGCAATCAGGAGGGATTCCTGCGTTATCTCCTGCTCTTGCTGGGTGATGATAAGGTATCCGGACTTGATCCAGGGAGTGGCTCCGGGTTTGCCAAATGGTTGGCCCGGTTGTCCGAAGGTGAGGATATCCCGCTACTGGAAGAGCTTACCCGCACGTACAGTCGACACCCGGAGAGACTGGCGGAAATCTCGGGGCTGATTCGTGATCTATCCCAGGGAAGCCAGAATGCGATTATTCCCGAGGATTTTTTAAACCTCTGGACAGTTTTTGAATCTGCTATCGGGGGGCGTGATGCATAGCAACCGCTTTTTATCAGCTCCCGCTTTGGCTGGTCTGAAAGATTTCCAGAGGAAGACCGTTGAGTACGTCTTCAAGCGGCTCTATGGCAATGACTCAACTTCCCGTTTTCTGGTCGCCGATGAAGTTGGACTCGGGAAAACGCTTGTCGCCCGGGGGATCATTGCCAAGACCCTGGAGCACCTTCAGGACGAGGTGGATCGGGTCGATGTGATCTACATCTGCTCCAATGCCGCCATCGCAACCCAGAATGTCAATCGGCTCAATGTCAGCGACACGGATGGTTTTTCAATCGCCACGCGGCTGACTTACCTGCCCAGACAAGTACGGTCGCTGCGAAAGAACAAGGTAAATTTCATCAGCCTGACGCCCGGCACCGCCTTCGACCATGCCCGCAGTCGAGGGGGGCATGCCGACGAACGGGCTATCCTCTATCGGATGCTGTACGACTTGCCCCTGGCGCAAAATGAACGGCGCAGAAGGCTGCGCGTAGGCCTCCTCAACATTCTTCAGGCGACAGCAGGTAAGGATAACTGGCGAGCCAAGGCCAAAAACCTCCCAGCGGAGGATCTGGATGCAGACCTTTCCAAGGCCTTCCGCCGGGCAGTTCTTGAGGATGCCGAACTGTATGCGGCCCTGAAAGAAGGCTGTGAACGCTTTGCTCGTTACCGGGACTACAGCAGAATCCCCTGGGAGGACTCCGAGCTTCGCTACAACCTGATCGGAAAACTCAGAAGCAAGCTGGCTTCAGTGTGCCTTTCCGCGCTTGAGCCCGATCTGGTCATCCTTGATGAGTTCCAACGATTCAAGCACCTGCTGGATGGCGATGACGAAGCCTCCATGCTGGCGACCGCGCTCTTTGAACATCCCGACGTTCGCGTTCTCCTGCTTTCCGCAACGCCCTACAAGATGTTCACCCTCGACCAGGAAAATGACGAGGACGACCACTATCCAGATTTCATCAGGACGTTGAACTTCCTGTTCAATGATTCCGGTAAGGTCGATGAGATCAAAAGTCTTTTGTCAGAACATCGAACGACGCTCCACGCCTGCGCGAAGGGCTCGGCATGTCATCCGGGGAAAAAGGCCGAACTTGAGCGAGCTCTCCTGAAGGTCATGTGCCGAACGGAGCGGGTCGCGACGACTCGTGATCATAACTCGATGCTGACCGAGATTGAACGGACGGCTTCCCTTACGACAGCTGACCTTCAGCACTTTGCGACGGTTGACGCGGTGGCAATCTGCCTCAAGGCCGGAGAGCCAATCGAATACTGGAAGTCTGCGCCTTACCTGATCAACTTCCTGAAACATTATGAATTGAGGCATAAGCTGGATGCCCAGTTGAATACACCTTCAGACGCGCTTCGAGGGACCCTTTCTTCGGCAAATGGTCAGTTGCTGACGAAGGACAATTTGGAAGGCTATAAGGCTCTCGACCCTGCCAATCCGAGGATGCGCGTACTTTTTGAAGACACGATTGATAAAGGCATGTGGCAGCTTTTGTGGATGCCGCCGTCCATGCCTTATATCGAGCCTGGTGGCGCATATCGGGACAAGGATGGCGGCTTGACCAAGGCCCTTGTGTTTTCCTCTTGGAGTGTTGTTCCGGACGCTGTTGCGTCAATCTGCTCCTACGAAGCCGAAAGGATGATGATCGCCGGAACCTCGGTTTCCCACAGCGAACTCTATGACAAAATCAAACCGTTGCTGCGATTTGCGGTGGCCTCAAACGATAATCGCCTGACTGGTATGCCGGTCATTGCCTGGCTGCTGCCGTCGCCAACTCTTGCCACCAAAATAGATCCGCTTGAGATTGCGCTGGGCCGTGGACGCGGACCACTGGACGCCCAGGAGCTGAGGGACGAGGTCAAGGCTATTTGTAGCAGTTTGGTCGAAACCCTGCCTGATGCCGGAGAAGGGACGCGAGCAGATGAACGATGGTATTGGGCGGCTCCTATTCTACTCGATTCCCATAACGGGCTATTGGACTGGTGTAAAAGCCAGTCTGGATGGAGGTCCGCTACGCAGGATCATGAATCAGGCTCTCGTTTCAAAGATCACATCGACCTGCTGGTAAGCATGGCAGAGGGCAACATTCCTCTCGGCCCTCAGCCGGATGATTTGGTCGATGTGCTTTGCGATCTCGCTCTTGCAGGTCCTGGCGTGTGTGCTTTGCGAGCACTTCGCCGTATCGGTGCCGGGCTCGACGCATCCGATCAGAACCTTCTGTCAGCCGCAGCCAGAATCGCATCCGGCTTCCGATCTCTTTTCAATATGCCGGAGACGATTGCCATGCTTCGAGGCTCCGGCGAGGACACTTATTGGAGGTTGACGCTTCAGTACGGTATCGACGGCAATCTCCAATCGGTGCTCGACGAATATGTGCATGTCCTTCGAGAGTCCTTGGGTCTCCAAGAGCACTCCCCGGAAGAACAGGTGGCTGGCATAGCCGAGTGCATCCAATCGGTGTTGTCACTGCGGACCGCTCAGATTCGAATCGACGAAATAAAGATGTCGGGCGACGGCTTTGCTCTTGATGATTTCAACACCCGCTGTCGTTTCGCGCTCCGGTTCGGGGATATTCGAGACGACAATAACCAGGCCCTCGTTCGCGCCGATTCGGTGCGGGATGCCTTCAATTCTCCGTTTCGTCCCTTCGTTCTGGCGTCGACCTCAATTGGTCAGGAAGGGTTGGACTTTCACACTTGGTGCCATGCGGTGGTTCATTGGAACCTGCCTTCCAATCCCGTTGATCTTGAACAACGCGAAGGCCGGGTTCATCGCTATAAAGGCCATGCGGTCAGAAAGAATGTTGCGGAGCGGTATGGTCTGATTGCTCTCTCTGTGGATCATGAGGGTGGTGACCCGTGGCAGACTCTTTTCCAGATCGCGGCCCGAGACAAATCCAATGGGCATTCCGATCTCATCCCGTATTGGATTTTCGAGGATGGTTCCGCCCGGGTGGAGCGCCGCGTTCCACTGCTCCCGTACAGCAAGGAGGTTGGAAAGCTCAAACGGCTGAAGCAAGGGTTGGCTCTCTATCGGATGGTTTTTGGTCAACCCCGCCAGGAAGACCTGCTGTTCAGCCTTAGCCAGAACGGTAACCATGAGTCAACGGATTTGGCTGACTGGCTGATTTCGCTTCAGCCCCCGGAAACTGTTTTAAATGATGAACCGGAGGACATGAGTTCTCCAGGGAAGCTCTCGTTTTCCAAGGAGGGGCCATGAATCAGCAGACTCAGCCATCACCAAGAGAGCATCATTTCTACGTTGCGATAGCCAAATTTCTTTTCCATCATCCAGAGCATGGCATTGTGTCTGTGCGGGACCCGATCAAGGTCAAGGACGCAGAGCGGTATGGGCTCAGCCCCCTCATACTCTATGGATTGACCGTTGCCGGGTTGCCCATTAGGTGGATGACCTTTACCCCAGTCGATCAGCCCAGGGCCTTCCTGGAGGTTCTTCTGGAAGCGTGGCGTAACGCCGAGGGCTTGCGTGGCCGACCGGACATCCTTCGGGTTAACCGCCACCTCGCGACGGCCAGTCCTGGACTGGTAGGGGACATGGCAAAAATCGGAGTCCAGGTCGAGGTCGCCGATGCCAAAGAGAAATCCCTTCCAGCTTCCCTGCGCTCAGCCCAGGACTCCAGCCGGTGGCTGCTGAGGAAGCACGACGGAAAAGACCGGTCTCTTGTCGGGTCCATCCAGGCCCTTTGCCAGGTCGCTCAAAATGATCACGATTTTCGTATCAGGGATGGTCACAGAGGTGTGAACAGCCGCGAGGTTGAAGACAGAATCCAGCAGTGGCTGGCCTTACCGGAGCAAGTGCCGGTACCAACAGTGACCGGTGGACTCGACTGGGAACCCGGTCCATGGCTGTCATCCTGGGAGACTTCTCTGCCGCCCGATCAGCCCCGATATTTCAACCTCGATGGATTTGATGGCAATACCTGGCTACTGACAGGTGAGAAGGCACCGGAGGATATCGTCGAGGATGATGATTTCTGGGCCGACAGTGACTATGACAACGCAGCTGAAATCGCCAAGAACCTCGTCGCATGCTGGCCTAATCCGCCTGCAGAGATTGCCAAGTGTGCCGGGATCACCCTGCGGGAACTTCAGTGGTTCATCTCTGGAAAGGCCCCCCTTGACCGACATACGCGTTTTGACCTGGAAGCTTTGCTCGGCATCGAATACGACGAAAGCATGGGTAGTTATGTAGGAGCCGGACCTTATGTCCTGGTGGCCCACAAACCACTGGCCCTTAAGGAAATCTATGACGGCATTTCAGGCGGCGGAGATGCACGTCCCTGCGAGATTATCCCTCGGCAGGGAGCCGCAGATCCAAGTTGGCGATACGTGTTGATCAACACATACGGTGAACCCCCGAGCCTTGTGATGGCACCTCGTGGAGCAAAAATCACGGAGCGCCTTCCGGACTTGCTTATGAATTATGCCGGTACCACGTCTGTCGCTCCGGAGTTCTACCGGGATGTCGTTTCTACCTGTGCCCGGGCCTGCCGCGAACCTGCCGCCAATATCCGGGAGATGAAAGACTTTGTGAAACGCTACGAAGCCCACTGGGCAAATTGTGCCTGGCAGCCGGAGTGAACCTGTCTTGTTGAGTCAAAGCGCGGGGATTGAGATCAGCGGAAACGGCAGAAACACCATTCGGGCAGAAAAAATTGGCCCGCAAACACATCAAGAGCTTTTCCAGCGGCATCGCCCATATGTTTGCCTGTTCGGCCCAGCACTGTCCTGGCTGGCGTATCGACACCAGATGTGCCGTTGGTGACAATTGATGTCTTTGAAATGCGAATCGAACCCGCTGAATTCGACATAGGAAGGAGCCGGATTCTTGCCGGAATGTGTCAGCGAACGCTCCTCCGAAACGTTTTAGCAATTGGAGCCTCCAGGTGCTGTGGTTTCGGCGATTCTCTTTGCCCGCTTCGGAATTGGTGACTATTCTGGCTTTCCTCGCAAAAAGATGACAAATACAAATATGAGATGTCAGACAGGTCAACAAGGAAGTTTTTTTATCAAAAAGGAAAAAATGACAACCGGTAGAAATGAACCCTGCCCCTGCGGCAGCGGTAAAAAATATAAGAAATGTTGTATGCAGCGCGGGCCGGACCCGATCAATTACATGAAACAGAAGCTGAACCGATTCCATGAGCGAGTCGTGGGAGATCTCCTGCAGCATGGGGCAAAGGTTTTCGGTCCCGAGGCTCTGGATGAGGCAGCGGAAGAGTTTTTCGGTTGGTCCGAGGAGAAAGATGTTGAGGAAATTGATTTTGAGTACCATGAAACCCTGTTTTATCCCTGGTTTCTGTTCAAATGGCGGATTGAATCGGCAGACAGTGAGAGCAGCCTTCCTGGCCCCAGGAATCTAAGCATTGTTCAATCCTATCTGCAGAGTCAAGGCAAAAGGCTTGATCCCGTGGAACGGGAGTACCTTGCGAGTTTTGCCGACGCCCCGTTCACTTTTTTCGAGATTACCGCTGTGGAGCCCGGGAAAAGCGTTTCCCTGAAGGACCTGTTACTTGACCGCGACTATCGCGTACTGGAAAAAACGGCATCCCAGTCACTTCAAAAAGGAGATGTGGTCTTCGGCTCGGCCTTTGAAACGGGTGGTATCAGCCTGTTCGGTGCGCTCGGCATGATTACCTTCAAGCCTTCCGCCAAGATTGAAATCCTCGCTACCAGAAAGATGATGCTTCAGGCTTCGAAGGGGCTGATTACAGCAGATACGCTTGAAGAATACGACATGGAACTCAGGGACCTTTACCTCGATTTGTTTATGACCCGGACAGCCACCATACCCGCTCTCTGCAATACCGACGGCGACAAACTCTCCTTTCACACCCTGAAGTATACCATCTCCTCGCCACGGAAGGTCTTTGACGCTCTCAAGGGATTGGCCAACGGTTTTACAACGGAAGATGAACTGCTGGAGAAAGCTCAATTCGATGAAAACGGCGTTTTGCGCAAGGTGGAAATTTCCTGGATACTGCCGACAAACGCTAAGCACGGTGGCATGGAGAACACAGTGCATGGCCATCTGATCATCGACGGTATGAAATTGACCTGCGAAGTCAACTCAGCGGAACGGGCCGAGCGCCTGCGAGCCATTATTGAAAATAGCCTGCCCGGCGGCGAAGCAACATTCAAGACCACGGTTATACAATCGGCGGATTCCATGATGCGGAAAGCGCCGCCTTATTCGGACACCGACGGCTCAGAACACGAAGAGTTACTGAACCATCCCGAGGTTAGAGCCCACATTGAACAGATGATGCGCAAGCACTGGGAAGCATGGCTGGACATGGAGCTGCCTGTCCTGCAAGGAAAAACGCCGCGACAGGCAGTGGGGGACGAACTTGGCCGCCAACAGGTCAACGCCCTATTGGAAGATGCGGAGAAAAGTTGTCGGGAAGGCGACGGCGCCATGGGCAGCCTTGAAAATATTGAAAACGTCCGGCGTGCATTGGGGCTTGAATCGCGGTAGGATCGAAAAGCGGCGTGACACAATAGCAAGGAGGCCCAAATAATGTTTACCATCGAAAGCCTTCAGAAACAAATAGCCGCCTGTGAGGACAGCACCCGCCAGTTTAAGGCCGATGTTCGCAATGCGGATTCCTTGGCCTCGGAGATGGCGGCTTTTGCGAATTCAGAGGGTGGAATGCTGTTCATCGGCGTGGCGGATGATGGTTCAATTCCGGGACTGACCAGTCAGGATGTGAGCCGGATCAATCAGCTTATCAGCAATGCGGCAAGTCACCTGGTCCGCAGTCCCCTGGCTGTCCAGACCGAGAATGTGGCCCTTGAAAACGGGCGAGTTGTTATTGTGTTGACCGTACCAAAGGGGATCGATAAGCCGTATTTTGATAAGAACGGCGTGATCTGGCTGAAGACCGGCGCGGACAAGCGGCGGGTGAACTCCAAGGAAGAACTACGCCGGTTGTTCCAGCTTACCGATCAGTTTCATGCCGACGAATTGCCGACGAAGGCAGGGATCGACAAACTGGACAAGCTACGCTTCCGCGATTTCCTGCGTGATGTTTATAAACAGGACTATCCCGATTCCCCGGAAGAACTGACCAGGCTGCTGCAGAATATGAATCTGGCCACCGATTCTGGGATGCTCAATCTAGCCGGGGTGCTGATGTTTGCCGAGCGGCCGGAGTGGATCAAACCGCAATTCGTGGTAAAGGCGATCCGTTATCCCGGCAATAAAATTCATGTCAGCGACTATGTGGACACGGAAGATTTCTCCGGTCCGCTGCGGAAAATATTCGATGACGCCCTGGCCTTTGTCATGCGCAATCTGCATAAAGTGCAGGCCGGGCGCGGGGTTAATGCACCGGGACTTCCGGAAATTCCGGAAAGCGTATTCGAGGAGCTGCTGGTCAATGCCTTGGTACATCGGGATTACTTGGTGAGCGCACCGATTCGTCTGTTTATCTTCGACAACCGGATCGAAATCATCAGCCCCGGTCATCTGCCAAACAATTTGACGGTGGAGAAGATACTGGCCGGCAATTCCAATATCCGTAACCCTATTCTCGTATCCTATGTAGCCAAGGGGCTGCTGCCTTATCATGGACTCGGTTCGGGAATAAAGCGCGCCTTGGAAGAGTGGCCAGAAATCGATTTTGCCGACGACCGGGAAGGATGCCTTTTTACCGCCACAGTGCACCGGAAGGAATGGAAAGGTGTGGAGGAGGCGATTGGTTCGGAGAAAAGTTCGGAGAAAAGTTCGGAGAAAATTCTCAAGCTCTTAAAGAAGTTTCCTGCTCTTTCCGCACGAGAGGTGGCGAACAGATTAGAGCTAAGCCCACGAGCGGTGGAAAAGCAGATCGCGAAGTTGCGAGAAAAAGGACTTATTCGGCGCGTCGGTCCTGCCAAGGGCGGGCATTGGGAAGTCCTTCAGTAGATTAACCATAACTCAGACCCGCAGCTGTAAAATCGAAAAACTTGACTTGTTGGAACCAACTGTCGATATTAAGCAGAGGATACATCCAAAGCAAAAAGGTAGACCAAGATGACCATCAAACAAGAGAATGACACTTTTCTCTGCCCTCATTGCAGGGCGAGGATGGATGTTGATGAGGAGCTGTGCAGGGCCTGCGGAAAGTTGACGATCAATCCTTCCGTTGGTTGTAAATATTCTTTTGCTACTGCGTTCTTTGGGGCGATGGGTTCCTGGTTCCGGGAAGCTTGCCTCCGCCCTGAGAAAAAAGCTCCAAAAAAAAATGAGATCAACCCAGCGACAGGCTTGCCTATTGTGGGGAAAAGAGGAGGAGTCGGCAGTATAGACGTTGCGGGAAATGTTTATGGGGTGAGCGACGAGTAATTTATATAATCTATCATTTCTGTTTTTTTGATTCTTTTCCCTCTCCCCCGGTTATTTCGTTATTTCCTAAAGTAGAATATCCTCCATGAATAGGTCCAGGTTCTGGCAAAGTGATCCCTTCGGCAATATCCGGAGTTTTGTAATAAATTGTCTCGCTATCCGGCCTGTCCGGTTGACTGTCCACCAGCCCTTTGAACATATTGCCGGTGGCTTCTGACGCCATGCCAGCGGCAGTTGTGCGGATGCGTCCGTTTCCTGACTCTTCTACGGAATTGAACTGCCGGACTCGGTCAGCGCCTCGTGTGATGATTTCATCTGTTGGTTCGGTCATGTTGGAATCGCTTTTTGGTGCAGAGAAACTCTCCTGGCGGATACCTGTGGTCAAAGCTTCTGCCGTGGTTGATGCCTTACTCGCCTTGCCAGCCTGATCCCTTATTCCCGCACCAATCCTTCCTTTGGTGAAACCAAGGGAGTTTTGGACTTCATTGGCAGTACTGCCCCAGCCATACCCACCACCGCTGACAAATCCCTTGATGATGTCATTCATGTTATTGACTCCCTGGCTACCTTGCCGGGTGAGGAACTCATTGAAATCGCTAATAGTGCGACGGATATTTTCCGGTGATTCATCTCCATATCGGCCCTGAGCATAATTTTTGATCATGGCAGTGTTGCTTCTCACATTAAATTTCCCTGTTTTTCCTGATTATCTTGCTACACTTCTCTGATTATTTTGCTAACATCCCCCATACACATGATTCCGGGTACAGGGGATGATTTTGCCGTCTGATCAGATTAAAATGGAATATTCCTGTTTTGCGGTTCGTCTTCCACCATGCACCCATCCTGCCCTGCGGTGAGAAGGCGGCAGTAGTCCCTGACCAGTTCCTGCAGTTCATCGATAAGGTGTGATAATTCGGCGAGAAAGATTATCTGGTCCTGT
>Ga0209270_1001575_pt1 | contig 30032 bp, 26 predicted proteins | sample MTBAKSrepl1MetaG_FD_187456 | JGI IMG/M metagenome (GOLD analysis project Ga0209270, IMG submission 187456) | Enrichment culture microbial communities from Arthur Kill intertidal strait, New Jersey, USA, that are MTBE-degrading - MTBE-AKS1... | ecosystem: Environmental > Aquatic > Marine >...
GTCAAAGAACAGCAGGCATTATCATCCCGGCGGAGGAATTGTTCACGCCGCAAGGGGCACAAGCCGGTAATTTTTTTTAAACACGGGTACAAATCGGCCAAGATCTATTACCCGTCACGGATTCAGGATAAAATTAAAACATTGCAGAAACAGGCATATGGTTTTCGCGATATGGAGTTCTTTAAACTGAAAATCTATGCCCTTCATGAAACAAAGTACGCTTTAGTCGGATGAACCTTATTTCAAATAGCTCAAAATGATGAAGCAATTGTTCGAAAATAATAATTATCCCTTAGTGAGCATAATTATACCAACCTACAACTGTGAGCGTCACATACTGGAAAGTGTTGAAAGCTCATTGGTTCAATCATATCCTAACCTGGAAATAATTGTTATTGATGACGGCTCAACGGATAATACAGAGCAAATTCTCAAACCATATTTTGATAGAATTAAATATATCAGAAAAACAAACTCAGGCTTAGCCGGGGCCAGAAATGTCGGCATCGGTATTGCAAATGGAGAGTACCTTGCCTGGCTGGATTCAGATGATATTGCCCACCCTGATCGTATTTTGATCCAGGCAGCTTACTTTTCAAGCCATCCGGATGTTGTCCTGGTATCAAGTGACTTTACGGCTTTTGACCGTTCAGGTCTGCTGGAGGATTATCATCTTGATAAGTACTATGGGCTTCTCAAAGAAGCCGGGGGGATAAAAAAAATCTACCCTGAACAGGAAAAATTTGCAGTCCGATCCGGTTTAGGGGCAGAAAAGCCTGTACTGGGAGAGTTTGACGTTGTTAAGGGAGACATGCACCACACACTGTTTTTTGGCAACATTATCCATCCTCCCACGGTAATGATTCGGAAATCCGCCTGTTTGACAGCCGGGGAAATGGATGAAACCGTCCCTACCGCTGAAGATTGGGATTATTTTTATGCAATCTCAAAACAGGGAAAAATTGCCTGTATTGATTATCCCCTGATCCGATATAGGATTTCTCAGAGTCAAATGTCTTCCCCCCTCAACAACCCAGAAAAAATCGTCACGAACATAATCCGTGTGATGATGAAAAACATAATTGAGGAACCTGAATTCGCTCAACAAAACAGGAAAAGAATAAACAAAATTCTTGCCTCCTACCATGCAACAGCTGCGTATGTTTTTTCCGAGTCAAAACCAATGTTGGCTTTATCTTACTTAATTAAAAGTCTTCAATATAATTATAAGAATCCCAGAGTTGTAAAAATCCTTGCAAAAATATTCGTGCCTAACTTTTTCCTTGCTGTGTATCGAAACAGAAAGGGTGAATAACAGCCACATGGAAAAATATAAAATATCAGTATTAACTTCTCTGGATCATTTAAAAAAAATAGGTCCCGAATGGAATGAATTGTTGAGAAGTTCTCAGGCTGATACGGTATTTCTCACCTGGGAGTGGCAATATTCATGGGCGGAAGCTTATTTGGGGAAGGATAATCAATTATTCGTGCTCGCAATTTTTCTTAAAGACAAGCTCATTGGTCTTGCTCCCTGGTACATAAGAAAATCCAAGGAGTTTGGTTTGCCGATAAAAAATATTTGTTTTATAGGAACGCCGGAGTCGGCATCTGACTATCTTGATGTTATAATTCCAAGAGGCAAAGAAAAAGAGATCACAGCTGTAATTTACAAGTATCTTTTTTCGATAAATACTAATGTGTGGGACATCCTTATGCTTAGGGACATCCCCTCAGATTCGAGGTTTCTTCAGCATTTTCTGGAGTATCTCGAGCAAGACGGCAAATATGTGGAAATTTCGTATAGTTCTTTCTGTCCCATAACAATACTTCCAAAAACCAGGGATGATTTTTTGCTTGGATTGTCCCCAAACAGGCGACAGCAATACAAAAGACATTTGCGCCTTCTTGAAAAGGAAGGAGACATTCGGTTTCATTCAAACTCAAAACCGGATCTCAGGGAGATTGATGATTTTTTTTCTTTTTATGATAAGGTAACAAACTTCAGCAGCAAAGATGTCAAACCCGTTATCGAGAAATTACTAAGCAATTGTTGTTTGAAAGAAATTATCAAAATCAATACGTTGTATTCAGGAGAAAAAAAATTAGCCGCTCTTCTTCATCTGAAACATCAACAAACCTTATTTATGTATTTAATGGCTATAGATAAAGGGCAATTTCCTAAAATAAGCGTTGGTAACATAGCAGTCGGTATGTGCATTGAAGATGGGTTGCAATGTCAGTGCCGTATTTACGATTTCCTGAAAGGTGCTGAAAATTACAAATTCCACTGGGCAAATTCGTCTAAAACATCATTGAGTTTAGTATGTTACAAGTCAGGAATGATAACTCTACTAAATTATTTGGTAAGAACTTTAAAAAATTTTGGAAAAATAATTTTAAGGTAAGTTTTAATGTCAATAAAGAGAACTATACTTTTTGGGACATATCGTTTTCTTAAAAATATTAAATACATTAGTTTCAAAAAATCTTTTTCAAGCTCTACGAATATAATTACTTTGCACCGCGTAAATGATTATGACCAAAATTCATTATCAACCTCTATTGAAATGTTTGATAATTTGATAAGTGAGGTTAAAAAAAACTATCACCCTACTTCTTTAAAAAGATTTGTATCAAATTTTTCTACTCAAACTTCTTTAAGCTCCAAAAATATCATCATAACTTTTGATGATGGATATCGAGATAATTTTTTATATGCCGCACCAATACTCAAAAAATATAACGTACCGGCAACTTTTTTTGTGACGAGTGGATATATTGGTACCGATAAAGTTTTTCCCTGGGATATAGAAACAAATGCACCACATCCGATGATGTCTTGGGATGAAGTCAGGGAACTTAACAATATGGGTTTTGAAATTGGTGCCCACACTGTAAATCATGCAGACCTTGGCAAGATTTCATACGAAGAAGCAAAAAAGGAGATCAATCAGGCTAAAGATCAAATTGAAAATGAACTGGGACAGAAGATTATTTCATTTGCTGTACCATTCGGCAAAAAAGAAAATATACGTCCATGGACAGGTAAATTAGTTAAAAAGGCAGGCTTTCAATGCTGCTGTACTGCGTTCGGAGGAAAAGTGACCCCGGGATGTGATTTATTTTCTTTGCCACGAATACCTATTTATCCTACTTTACTAGAAGTGATGATGGAGTTGGACAATTTTATGATATATTATAACAAAAAAATGAAAATTAATATATTTCCTTAATCAGTGGCTAAACATCAGGTGTTTTAGTCATAATTCAATTAACTTATTGATTTTTTAATATTAATTTAATAACAGCCTGTAGTGAAAACTCGATTGGCTTTGAAGCTTTAAAGCCAAGGCAATAAAATAAATTTATAAAACAAAAGCTTGCCGTACTCTTCCGACAGAGACCCAGTGTCTTCATTATCCCCCGTATCATGAATAGCAAACGATATGGGTTGGTAATCATTGGACAAGGTTGAAAATGTAAGCCAGGTCCGTTGAGTATGGTAGGTTGAGGTGACGATATGGACATGGTCATATCCATGCAGTTTGGTATACTTCAATAGATTTCTGCACTCGGAGAATGTTCCAAAAAAGCCTTCCTCAAATTCAGCGAATATAACATCCCGATTTTCTATCCGAAGGTTTTTTAGCAGCAAGATTGCCCATTCCTCGTTAGTCATATTGCGGCCCAGATCTTGATCATAGGCGGTTATGCCCGGCTGAATAAAAACAAGTATTTTCTGACCTGTACCTGAGTGAAATAATTCGGAAGCCTTTCTGAATCTTGTTTGGAGACTTTTTTCTCCTCCTCCCATGATATAAATTAATTGTCGGTTCTTTTGTTTTTCATGATGTGAAGGGGAATTAAATTTTGTTTTTTTTTGTAAAAATGAATGAACAGAGTAGCGTGCAGGAAATTTTGTAATGAAAACGAATATATATGACATAAAAATCATGGTGATAATTATGCCAAATATGCTCATCCCCACCAAAAGAAAAGATTTTTTATTCGTATACACTATTGATAAAAGTCAAGCTTGTCCTCTTCCTTCATGTGACCGATGACCGGCTCTACTGGACTGCGACGACACAACTTTTTTTTGATCTTCGAGGTCACCCCTCTCCGCTGGCTAGAAATGAAGACTGATGGTGCATCTACGCCATGATCTTGTATACCCCGGGTCAAGCAGAGCAGCGCTTAGGGATCACACGGTCATCCTTTCTGCCCTGGTTGATCGCCCCTGGCAGTGTGTGGTCGTCAAAAGATTGCCCGACAGGGACTGCCGGGCATGGGCGTTTGATAAATGTCAGGATTGAGCGCAATCATTGAAGTTTGAATCCGGCAGGTATGGTTATTGATTCTGGGGCAGGCGGAGAAGATGCCTCTGCTAAATACCCGCCATCGACAATATCCTGCCAGTTGTCGGTGAGTATTAATGCATCAAATTTACGAAAATGTGCTGGCGAGTCATAGGCAGGTTGTGCAAATGTTCCTCCCATGTGGATCATCGAGACAACTGGCGAGCAGTTTGGAGCCAATGTGTTAACGTTTAGATATTCTTCGGTCTTCACTCCATTAATATAAACAGCTAGATGACCTTGGTTGTTGCAAGATAATTTGAATTCCATTATTACAGGATGCCAAGTTTCATAAGTTAATTGAATAGGGTTTGTTGGATTGTACCCGCTAGAATTCTGACCCCAGACTAGATCGGGATTATCGCCTCTCATTATTCCTCCCCATACTGTAAAATGGTGGTCTTGATTTGCAGACATATGGTCCCATTGACCTCTGGAAGTAAGTAGTCTCACATCTGGCCCATACAGTTCAACTCCTTTGTCACCACTTTGTACATCAGTACCCTCGTGCCAAATATCTAACCCGCTCATCCTGTCGAATCGCATATAATAAGCTAAGTAGTAGGATTTGTTTTTTTCCAGGGTTATAGGCCAACCATTAGAATCTGGCATGGTATCGCTTTGAATCTCGTTTAAAGCATCATGTTGTAAATTTATAGTTCTCCATTGAAAATATTTGCTACCCTGGGGTGCTCCTCCTGCATCTTGAACGGTCCCTTTTTCATATTCAGCCGGCGTACCGCACTCTGTTTGGCAGAAATTTGCATAACTACCTGCCCTAAGTGGTAAAATAGAGCCAACAGGTTCATTTTCTGCATCAAATTTAAAAAATATTGTTGCCTGAGCCGAACTAGAAAAAAATAGGATTGATGCAACAAGAAAACATAAGTTTGAAAAATTTTTGTTTTTCAGAAAAATCATTTTATTAACCCTCAGAAAATTTTTTTCAAAATACCGTATAAATATTTACGCAAAAAATATGCCGATTTAAAATTAGAAATTTTTTTTCGTTAATCGGCGTTTCAGCATGAGCCGTACATTTTCGCAAAGCAACCGCTTGTCATAGCGATGAATGTTTGAAAGATAGTGCATAATGGTCGATAGGCGGTCATACAATAACAGCCGCCTTACATCCCTTTCATACCGAGTTTCCCGTGTCAGGGCGTCCTGCTCTTTTTTATCGCCAATGAGACCTGCCAGTCTGTGAACGCCCGCCATATACTCATCCCCGGCTTTTCCCTGGTAGAGTTCCGGACGATGAAATTTCTTATGGATGATAAGGGGGACAAGGTCGAATTTTTTTACTGCGGAAGTACTGAGTTCAATCCTTAATACGGTTGATTCCCGCAGTTTCAAGGGCCATAGGTCCTTGATGAAGCTGCCGAGGCTGTACGCGATCAAGCCGTGCTTATATTGCTCTACTCCCTGCATGGTATGCGGGTGGTGCCCAAGGATTACATGCGCTCCGGCATCGATTATCCTGCGGGCCAGCTCAACCTGGCGGGGAGATGGGTAATTGATAAACTCATCCCCCCAATGCAGTGATATGATGATGATATCCGCTTCGGTCCGCGCTTTGTCGATATCCTCTCTTATATTGTCAAAATCAACCAATGGCAGCAAGGGGGTGTCTAGATTATATTGCTGTGTGTCGCAATAAGCCAACAGCGCTATGGTAAGCCCGTTGATATAGAAAATGGCCGGAGTTGGATGTGCCGGGGATGCGGGATTAAATCCGGTCCATTTGAGGTCGTGTTTGTCCAGCAAATCACATGTTCGTTCAAGGGCATTCCTACCATGCTGGGCAGTATGGTTGTTTGCCAGAAAGAGACAGTTGATGCCGGCATCCCTCATTGCTCCGGCACAGCTTGGATCCCCCCAGAAAATTTTTTTCTGAAAACCTGTTTCTTCGTCCTTTTTTTTCGGAGATATTATCCCCTCAAGATTACCGCAGACAATGTCGCCATCCAGATATCCCTTCATTTCCTCAAAAAGAAAAGCGCAGCCGTATTGCCGGGCGATGGAGGTAACGCCATGCCCCAAGGTTACAGGATGTTCACCAAGAAAAATATCTCCGACCGCAATCAGGCAAACCGACTTCTCCGTCATTGGCGGACCATCCTTTCCAGGCTATCGAACATCACCTTTTCTTCATTGCTCCAGTTGTATCTGTCCCGCACTGCTCTCCGTCCATTGGCTCCGAGTGCCTGTCGCAATTCCGCATCAGCAAGTTTGGTTATCTGGGTGACAAGGCTTTCGACGCTGCCGCTTTGAAAGACCAGTCCGCAGTTTACCTCTTCAACAATTCTCTGCATGGGCTTGACATCGGAGACAAGAACCGGTTTGGCGGCAGCCATATAGTCAAAAAGTTTGTTGGGGATGGTATTTTCCCAATGGCTGCATTTATGATGGGGGACAAGGCAGATATCGGATTTGAAAATATAGTCGGGTACCTGTTTGTTGTCAACCCAACCCTCAAAGGTTACATTCTTCTGGATGCCAAGCTGCCGAACCCTTTCCTGCAGAACTTTTTCCGCTGTTCCAGTGCCCAGGATAACACAAAAAACATCAATTCCTTTTGCAATTGTCTGAGGAATTGCGTCCAATACCACATCAAGGCCCCTGGAGAAATTGACAAAACCCACAAAGAGTAGAACAAGTCTATCGGGATGCTTCTGAACAGTTTCCTGAATTGTGCTGTTGTGTGAAGTGAATCGCCGGAAATCCGGGGTGTTGCTGACAATGGATATTCTGTCGGCGGGGACGCCCTTGCGCAGCAGTCTGTCGCGGGATTCATCTATCATCACCCAGACGTGATCGACATTTTTAACAACCTTTTTTTCAACAAGGTCGGCCAGCCAGGGATTCCTGACAACGAGATTTTTCAGTCTGAACGGTTCAAACCTCCAAATGAGCCTGATAAGCTCCGGGTAACACTCAGCCATGTCGAGAATAACCGGTTGTACCGTGAGCTTCCCGATAAACAGGGCGGTCGGCGCCATGGGCAAATCGCGGACAATAATTGCGTCCGTCTTCATGCTTTTTGCTATATTGAATATCCTGAGAAACCATATGGGGCTGAAGAATAAAGGAAAACCGAAGATATCATTAAATCTGCCCAGAAATTGCGGCAGGCAGTAAAGACGGTGAATATGAATTCCTTCGTAAAGTTCTTCTAGCAGCTGGCGCTTTTGATTTCTGCAAACAAGGTGAACTTCATGGCCCCCGTTGAGTAACGAATTGCATATTTTTGAAACCCGAATATCCCAAGGGTAATCCGAATCCCAGACGAAAAGAATCTTCATGGAAGTTTATTGACTTTTGAAACAACTGCCCGGAATTTGCCGGCAGAAGTTCGGGGAATGGATTCCACCAGTTCCACAGAGATTGCCGCCTGGGTTCCCAGTCGCTTTTTCAGCTCGTGAACAATGATGTCTGCTTCATTCTGATCATAATCCTGGCCCGGCACTATTTTCAAGGTTACCCTGTCAAGGTCTTCCTGGACGATCTGAGATTCTTTTATAGTCTGCAGCCCCTTGAAAACAGGATCAAGCCTGCCCACCCTGCGACCGTCCCGCATGACAAGAAAATCATCGGTCCGGCCGACAATCTTCTCAATGACGGGGAAATTTCGACCACAGGGACAGGTCTGGTCCTTGGCCAGAATTCCGGTATCTCCGATATCATAGCGGATTAGAGGCATGGCGCGGTTGGTGAAGCCGGTGCAGATAAGCCTTGCCTCTTCGCCAGGTTCGGCAGCGCTGCCGTCTTCCCTGAGAAATTCGACATATCCGTACTCAGGATGGATGTGGTATGTGCCATGTTCACATTGAGAGATAAAGACAACCTGTTCTGCGCAGCCATACTGATCAAAGACCGGACAATGAAAAGCCTGTTCAATCGCTTCCCTCTGGTAATCAAGCAAGGTTTCGGATGAGGTAATGATTGCCTTTGGTCGAATACCACCAAGTTTATTTTCAAGCATGTAGTGCGCCAGAGTATAAACGCTTGAGGGGTAGCTATCTATAAAGTGAGGATTGATTGCCTGAAGCTTTTGAACATAGGAGCCAAGGTTTGCGGGAGAAAGGTGGTAGGAAGAAAAAAGGTAATTATTCATTTTGAGATTGCGCCGCCAGAAAGGCGGGGTGTTTCTGTCCGGTTCCACGATAGCACGTCCTGCAAATGTTACATTGGGACGTTTACAGTCGATTCGCGCCCAGTCTTTTAACCGGGAAAAGAAAGCGTAACCGTATCTTCTGGAGTCATAATCGACATAAATCTTTAGTGTTTTACCGGTAGTACCGCTGGTGTTTATAGTAATAAATTTGTTATTTAAAAAATTCTGATTGAGGAAAAAAAAAGAATTATCACGAATTTGTTCTTTCCTTATAATAGGAAGATATTTGATATCTTCTATATTCTTTAAATTACGAAAGAGAGAAATATTGAGTTCAAAAAAATTACGGTAATAGGGTACAGAATTTGCGACTATAGTGATGATATCAAAAAAACGTTTGTTGGTAAAATTATTAATTTCTTCTTTAGTAAACCATTGAGAACGCAGGATTTGACGAAAATATTTAGGATAATTGCCGATATATCTTTCTCTGAATAATTTATAACCGTATATAGAAACAATTAAGTTTTGGATAATAACTGGACTTTTATAATAAAATATATCTATATAATTTTTCATAATTTTATAAAATTAAATAAATTATGAACTAATTCAATAATTGTTTTCCTCTATTCGTACTTTTCCAAGAAATCGATTTTTAATAAACCAAATTTTTGCTCGGACTATATCCTTGTGCAAATTGATTCCCTTAATATAACCTTTAAAAAATGATCTAATTAATATATAAAACCAATATATTTCATAACATCCGTATTCACTATATTTTTTTGCAAAACGATTATTTGCTATTTCCATAATTTTTTGTCTTTCAAGATTAGTCCATCTTTTTTTTGAACTAGATTGAGAAAGATGAATCAATTTTGCATTGTTTACCATGATGCATTTTTTATTTTCTTTATAAATTCTGAAGCAAAAATCCCAATCTTCTGAATACATGTTATAATCTAATGACCAAGCACCATATTTATTGATAAAATCTCTATGAAAAAGATAAGCAACACCGTGAATCATCTCAAATATTGAAATATTTGAAAGTTTATTGTCATGATTTCTGTAATCTTTCCTTTTTAGCCTTCTGCAGAATAAATTAATTGTATAAGGCATAAGGTAACTTGTAACGTCTTGCTCAGTCATATCTTCATTTAATACTTTAGGAGAATAAAGTCCTGCCATCTTGTCTTTGCATGAAGTATTAATCATATTTTCTATACAATTGTCCAAAAATATAATGTCGTTGTTAAGGAAAAAAATCCATGTTCCTTTTGAGACAGCTAATCCTGCATTGTGAGCTGGTCCGTATCCAATATTTTTTGACATTTTTTTTATAATGATATTGCTGGAATGTTCTGTCTTTTTTTTTAGAAAACCAATGCTATCATCTGATGAATTGTTATCAATAACGATAATTTCAAATTTGATTTCTTTAGGGCAAGTATTTAATATTGAATTGATAGCATTGATTGTTAATAATTTTGTGTTCCAATTAACAATAATGAAAGAAATGTCCATTGTAATTAATTAATCAACATTTTTGTTATTTTTTATACACACTCTCATATTTTTTAACAAAATTATTTATGTTATAATTTTGTTCTATAGATGCTCTAGCTGATTCACCAATTTTTTTCATTTCATTTCTGTTCGTTAAGATTTTTTCAATAATTATGTTAAATTGATTGGTATCATTGCATTTAAATAAATAACCAGTTTGGTTGTGTTTTACAATATCACTATTTCCTCCAACATCTGAAACAATAACAGGTAATTCACTAGCCATAGCTTCTAAAACCGTAATTGATGTTCCTTCTGTAGTTGAAACCAATGTAAATATATCAAAAATGTTTAACAGATCAGGAATATCTTTTCTTGAACCAAAAAATTTTATACGATTATTGTCAATTTGACTAGATAACTTATACCATTCCTCATATTGAGGTCCATCTCCTACTATTAACAACATTAATTTGTCATGATGAATTCCATATTTTTGAAACCATTCAATTAAAAAATTCAAGTTTTTTGCTCGAATTAGACGGCACACTGTCCCTATAACATAAATGCTTACCGGTATATTATTTTCTGAGCGCAATTTTTGTTTTAAAGTTTCTGGATATTTAAAATATGTTGATGTGTCAATTCCATTAATTATTGTTGTGATTTTATTTTTCGGAACCTTTACAGTTTTTGATATATAATTTTCGAGTTCTCTTGAAACACAAATATATTTAGATATAAATATAGAAGAAAAATAATCTTCAAGAATTCTAGTTAATGGGTCCGGAAAATATCTACCGTGTTCAGTATGAATTATCCTGGATACTCCCGCCAATCTGCCAGCCAAAGCAGCATACATAATACATCCACTGTGGCTGTGGATAACATCGATATGGAGTTTTTTTATCAGTTTTGTCAAATTTATCAGTAGACTGAAGTCGAACTTTCCAGGTCTTTTTCTGAGGACGTGTACAGGAATGTCAGCTTTTTCAAGTAGCTCCTGCATCGGGCCGCCTTCCTGTAGTGCAACCACATGTACTTCATACTCCTTTCCATTCAAAGCAACAGAAAGATCATAGACTATTTTTTCCAGTCCACCGTATGGAAGATACAGGACTATATGAAGCAGTTTCTTCATGAATTCAGAGGTATGGCATGTTCAGCTTTTAGTCACTACAGACGATAATTTACTCACAGCAAGCTATAAAATCCCAGTCCAAAAAGTAGAGCATGGTGAGGCTCGTGGTTGTATGGTATCATAATCAAAAAAAGCAACCCCATAAATAGCGGCTATCCGCCAGGTATAGTCCACGAAAAATCATAGACATTTCTCCCTTTTTTGTTTTCAAAATTTAATAGATCAAGATAAATCATCTTACCAAAAAATTACTCCCTGTTCGTTATTATACTATCCCTTGCCCGCCCCTGACAGCCCATGCGAAAAGTTCGCTTTGCTTGTTGTCGGTGTCGGTTCTGCCGCTTCCTAAATTTACAACCCAACCATGGTTCTGGGCGTTAGCGACGGACGTGGCTGTCCAGTACTCGTATGTGGTGATATTTATGAATGGATGTCCAATCGGCAGGGCGGGGCTGCTTTGGGTCACATCAACCAGACTGAGCAACTCTTCGATGGTTGGCAGCCTCCTCCATCCTTTGCGGCTGCCAATAACTTTTTGGTAGCAGAATATGATTGCTTCATTCCATTTTCTTACTTCCGCGTGGTCCGGCGATCTCTCCCAGGTCAAGCCCGTTTCCTTGTCCAATACAGCTTCGTCATCTAGGACAAGTTCAAATCTTTTGGCATCAGGTATTTTGTCGCCCCAATTTGGAGTTATAATCATCATGACTGTCGTCCTCCTTGCAGTGATTTGGTCATGGCGGTAGTTAAGCCTCCCTGAGAATTTTTACAACCCTTTGCGCAACGTGATCCCAGGTAAAATTATTCAGGAATTTGTGCTTTCCATTTGCGCCCATCTCTTTTGCCATTTGGACATCCTGAAGCAGTTCGACAATTCTGCCTGCAAGGGTCCAGGGATCGCCGGGCGGGACAAGAAAACCTGTCCGGCCATGATCTATGATTTCCGGCATGGCACAATTGTCAGTACCAATGCAGGGCAAGCCGCTCGCCATGGCTTCAAGAAAGACGACTCCAAACGGTTCATACAATGATGGCAGCACAAAAACGCATGCTTCTCGGTATGCTTGCATTAATCGCGCCAATCCTTCCGTTGAATTTTTAGATATATAGCCAAGACATTCTGTATTTTCAGGCAATCCGCGAAGAGAATGAGGCCCAACAATTATCAGCCTGGCATCCTTTATTTTTTTTTGCACCATGGTGAAGGCCTCTAACAGTACTTTGCCGCCTTTTCTTTCGAAATCAATTCCGATAAAAAGAATGGTTTTGCCGTCATAGCTTTTGCTTTCAGAGGTCAACGGATGCGGAATGTTAGCTCCAGCCCTTATAACAAAAATTTTTTCAGGGTTAATGTTATAGTCCTGTATGAAAGACTTGCGAAGCCATTCGCTAAAGGTAAAAATAATATCGAGGCCTGAAAAAACCTTCCGTTCCCACGCCATGGCCCTTGCTATTCGCCTTTTTGATATGTTGGGATAACCGCGAGGACTGTCGAGAAGGCGTGCAAGGTTCCCATCCTGATACGCACACTTTACGATATTTTTATCGGGAATGACGGTGGGAACATCATAATGTGAATATATCTGCAGTGTATGAGTATATGTGCTGCTCAGCTTAGCAAGCTCCTGCCTGACTTTTCTGGTATAGGCTCTGTAAAATCGATCATCTATGTGATATTTGAACTTCCAGGCCGGTATGGAAAAACTTACATTAATACACTGGAAAAAAAGTCTGGTCATTGGTGATGGAAGACCGGAAATACCAGCATGTAAACATCCATGGTTTTTCAGGCTGGTAAAAAAAGCATTACTTGACCCGGACCAGGTAGAATTATCAAAAGGGTCGCCATCGGTAATACCAACAATTGATAAATTTTTATTTTGTCGGTATTGGTTCATAAAACACTTTATGTTTAATAACAATTGAGCTCTTGCTTGAATTCAGTTTGTTCACAGGTACAAAGTAAAATGGAAGATGAACTAATATTTTGTCACTATTTTTATGCTAATCTGATTTAAGGAGTAATGAATATCGGGGTATCCAGTTTGTGGTTATTAGTAATTAAATATTATTTTTCTTATTTATCAATATTCCTTGATAGACCTCTCTATACTTACAAGCCATCTTTTTGCTCGAATACCGTTCCAGGGAGAGGTGCCTCGCTGCATTTCCAAGTTTTGTTGAAATCCCGGGATTATTTCTAATGAAAGATATTTTTTGAGCCAATTGATCGGAATTTTCAGGATCGACGAGCAAACCTGTAATTCCATCATTTATGACTTCAGGTACTCCACCCACTCGTGTTGCAATAATAGGAATTCCTGCCTGCATCGCCTCCAGTAGTGTAATCGGCAAACCTTCAGTAAGTGAAGGAAGAACAAAAACATCAAATTTTTTTAAGTAATTATAAGCCTTGTTACGATAACCCAGAAAAAAAACTTTGTCCTGTAAATCATATTCCTTTACCTTGTTTTCCAAGTTCTGCCGCTCTCCTCCTTCGCCGAGAACAAATAATTTGTAATCATCTGATAACCGTGAAAGTTGAACCATTGCGTCAATAATATAATTAAATCCTTTTTCAGGGGAGAGGCGTCCAATAGCGCCGATGATAAATGATTTGTTTTTTTCAGTTGAAGATTGAATGTAATCATTGTCATTTTCAAATTGGATTTCAGGTATGCCGTTTTCAATAAGAAATTCTTTGAGTGTCGCGCCAGAGGGATTAAACTGGATGACAGTGCGATTGCCGTACCGTCCTGCGGTAACAAGTACAACTGCATCAAAGAAGCGGATAAAGTATTTATCTAGCTTCTCATAGAACCACATTCTGGTGAAGCTTCTTGTTGAAGTCCAACCATGCAACGTGCATATTATCGGGATTCTACGTTTTTTCTTTGGGATAACACCTAAAAGTATGTCTCCCTTGTACCCGTGACTGTGGATGATATCGACATTGAGTTCATGAATGCGCTGCATCAATAATCTTCCCGCACTGAATATATTCATGGAGGCGGGTAATCTCAGTTTCTGAACAGCGAGACCTTTTTTTTCACATTCTATTTCCACTTGCTTGGCAGCTTCGTCGAACCGGCCCACGCTCAGGAGGATTGGGGTATCTCCCATAGCTTTCTGTTCCGTCATAAGGTTGAGCAGGACAACTTCAGCTCCATATAATCCTGAACTGTCGATAAGATGTACTATTCTCATCTAATCCCATTTTTGTCTGCAGCAAAGGCCTGGAAAAGCCTGAACCAGAGAAGAGCAGTGGTGGAACTGATATCATCATGCAAACCTATTCTATTTATCAGGAAAGGATTTCGGGACAGGGTTATCGTACCTAAACGAGTGGTAACCGCGCCGGCATAACCGGCAGACTTAACCAATTCAAGGGATTCATTATCCCAGTCACCATTTGGATAACAGAAATAAGGGGAGAAATTGCGAATCACCTTAATTAACCTGTCAAAAGATTCATAAATTTCTTTCCGTTTTTGTTCAGTACTCAAACCGGGAAGGATATAATGATTTAATCCATGTGAACCGAAAGAAATCCCATTCTGCTCCATTTCAGCAACCTCTTTCCAGTTCATTATCGTGCGCTCTTTCGTTGTGGAAGTTGAAAATTTGTTCTGAGCATCAATGAAAAAATTTTCAAGGTAATCGGCAGGTATTGATTTAAGAAGAGGCAGTAATCTTTCCAGATTTTTTTCATATCCCAATGAAGGGTTACATGAAGTCAGAAAAGAAGAAAGATAATTTGTGAATTCACTAAGGTGGCCATCTTTTGCTGCACTATTAGCAATATCCCAGAAATTTTGGAACCAGAATTTATGATCAGTTCCAATATAGTTGACTGGGATAAAAACTGTGGCAGGAACGTTATATTTTTTTAGAATCGGGAAGGCCAGTTGGTAAGTGTCAAGCCAGCCGTCATCAAAAGTAATTGCACATAAATTTGATTGATGATGCGTATTTTCAAACAACTCCTGCAATGAAACAAAATGAAAATTATTTTTTAAATCTTGTATATGATTTTCAAAAGAATAAGAAGTTGTATACAGTCCATGGTCGAAAAAATAATTTGATTGCTCATTAATAATCCGGTGATACATTAACACTAGACGAAAGTCTCTGTTCTGGCCAACAAGCTTGAAAGAACTCCTAAAAAAATGTCCAATAAGGGATTTGATCTTCTTTTTTAATAGCCACATTTTCGTTTTTTGAAAAGAGACATGTTAATTAACTTGCAAAATTTTAATGCTGGAAAATACGCTTCGCTTCTAAAATATTAGCCTTAAAAAACAATAACATTGCAAAGGAATATGATGCTGCCCCAGCAGTTATCTCAACCAGAAGTTTAAGAATTGAAACTTCTTCGCCAAACAAAACAAATTTTACAATTAGAACAACGAGCAACATGATGCAACTCGATATGATTTGAGGGAAAACATTTTTCAGGTATATATAAAAAGATATACCAGAATATTTTTTAAAGAAAAATAACATCATGATAGGAATTATTGGATAAATAAAATACCATACTAAAATTATTCCTTTGATTCCAAAATAAGTTGATGCTATAAAAAATGAAACAGGGAGTATTGCAGCACCCATTGCATTATAATATTTGTCGTATTGGGGCTTGCCTAGTCCTGTAAGGTATGGAGGAACCAAATCTGCTAGAGCCCTCATAAGGCCAACAACAGCAAGAAGCCTCAAAAACTGTATAGAACCAACCCACTTTTCTCCTAAAACAATCAAGACAAAGTCATCAGCGACTACTGCGATTCCTATGAAAATTGGCATTAAAATCGCGAGATAAATAAAAACAAACCGAAGAAAAATTTTATTCAACACCTTTAAATCACCTTTTAATCGGCTGAAATATGGGTGCAGGACAGGGCGAATCCATTCGTTGAGCTTAGAAAGTGGAAGATCTATAAAAAAGAAGGCAAGTGAGTAGAAACCAAGAATTTCTGCACCAAACATTTTCCCAATTATCAGGTTATCTGAATTTGTATAAAGTATCCAAAAGAACATGCCCATGGTTATGTTCATGCCAAAAAGCCAGGATTCTTTCATTGTTTCAGTTCTGAAATTGAAACGTTGTATTTTTGATAATAAAACAGGTGGTTGCAATTTAACGAGGACAGCCGTCCTGATTAATGAAATGATCAAGATGCTATAAATCAAGGATTTATATCCCAATCCTATCATTGCAAAAACAAGAGTAAGCAAACCTTGGGAAAATCTCAGGCAGACGTTTAGAATAGCTGTAGGTTTGAAATTGATTTCTTTCTCAAATTTCATAATGGACATTCTATTCAAGCCCATGAGGAGAAAAAGAAAAGAAATTATCCTGAAATCACCGGTAAGTTCAGGATGATTGAAGAAATTCGCAAAAAATGGAGCGGAAACGAAGGCGATAAGAAAAATAGTAACACTGAGCAAGAGTACTGTTAGTTCAACTGTTCGTTCCTCCTCTTCAGTTACCAGGTCCTTCCAAACATACCATGAACTGATATTACAGTGGGTTAATGGCCCCAAGTACTCAATGGCAATCATCAGCAAGCCAAACATACCGTAATCTTCTGGTGTGAGTATTCTCACAACCAGGATTGTCATGATCCAGTTGATTAATTGGAAAACAATCGAGGAAGAAAATACCCAAAGAAAGGACTTTTTAGCTCTCTCAAAAACTGACAAAGTACTCATTCTATGCTAACAGTCCAGTTTCATAAGAATGAAGTAAAAATTTGTTGGTGATTATGTTGGTGATTAAATAACTATTTTGAATGAAAATTTTTAATGACATCATAAATGCATTGTTCCAATAGTTTCGATTTGGATTTCCATGAAAAATCTTTTTCAACCTTGTTTCTGCCTTTTTGTGAAAGATGAGTTCTCAGTTCCGAGTTACGGAATAAATGGCAAACAGCATTTGAGAATTTGACAGGGTCATCAGCAATTAGAATATCCTCACCATCGGTTACGTTGATGCCGGAACAACTTGTACTTGTTGCTACAATTGGAATGGCCATAGCCCATGCCTCAAGAATTTTGTTTTTCATTCCTGCACCTGAAAGAAGAGGTGACACGTAAATTTCAGCACGGTTGAAAACGGTTCGGATATCTTCTACGTATCCTTTCAGGTCTATCTGCGGGTCATTTTCTGCCAGACTTTTGAGTTCAGGTGATGGGTCTGGACCGGCGATCAATAGTTTGCAATCGGTTATTCTACTTTTTATCAAGGGAAATATATGGTTAATAAAATATATCATTGCCTCATTATTGGGTTGGTAACTAAGAACACCGGTAAATAGGAGAGACTTTGGCAAAGGTTGTATGTCAGGATCATGTTTAAAAAAATTACTGGCAACTCCATTGCTGATTGACCATATCCGTGAGTGTGGGCAATGTTGTTTTACCACTCGTGCATCGACGTCGGAAATTAGGATCATGTTTGGCGCTTTTGAGAGATGAAGCGATTCATAACGGATTGCCCAGATATAATTAAAAAAAGCTTTAACTTTCTTTAATGGTTTGATTTCCTTTAAAAAATAGCTTTTAAGCAAAATACTGGGAGAATCGACAACATCAACTAATACAGGAACTGAATTAATCAAAAATTTGTTCATATAAATAAACATAGAGAATCCAGAAAAAAATACGATATCATACTTTTTTGATATTGATTCATTATATAAAATTGATTCCATTTCATTTGAATATAAGGGTGCGCTAATACTGAGTTTATCTGGAAATATTATTTTTTTAAACTTTGAACCAGTTATTTTTTTATATTGTAGAGTCGACTCAGGAACAAACTGTATGTCTTCACAAGATAATCCTAATATATTTTTTGAATATTCATGACTGAATTTAGTGTGTCTGGAGTTATTAAATATCAACCAGTGACATCGTATGGAAGACTCAAGATTTTTAAATAAATTATAACATCTTACTTTATGTCCATTTATTGTCGGATAGGGGTAATTAGGAGCTACCAGTAATAAATTAGTAAACTTTTTCATTATTAATTTAAATACATTTTATAATAATATTTTTTATTTTCAATAAAAAATAATATAATTAAAGAAACAATAATGTTTGTTAAAAAGAAAGAAAAAACGAAAAATATATTTATTTTAAAATAATAGTCTGTTATCTCCAGTAAAAAACAGAAATATACGTGAATAACAAAAGCTAACAAACTATTTTTTCCGATCAAAATTATATAAGAGTTAAAGCGTTTCAATTTTTTAATATTTTCCCAGCATATAAATATAACACAATAACATATTATTAATAATGATCCATAGTACATAACCCCTAAAATATTCAATGGAAACTTTGAAACGGTTATAAAGGACGTTGTTTTAACTAAACTAGATGTAATATTGAAAAGATGACCATATTTAATGACGGATGTAAATGAAAAGAATAAGAGGCTAATTGTTAAAATTGTCTTAAAATTTTTTGTGAAGAAGTTTGAGGTAAAGAATTTTTTATCGCCTAAAAAGATACCAGCAATAAAATAAATCTGCCATAATATAACTGGAAATATTGTTTTTTCGCCAATGTTGAAAATATAAGGATTATAATTACCAACAGCGAATAGAGCTATAGAAAAGAGAACGACAACTAATTTCTTTTTATTGGAAATTAAATATAAAATGGGTATACTAAAAAGAAATAAAGGTATAAAGGTTGGTAAAATATGCATTAAGCCAACCTGATTTAAAAAAAATATGGAGTTGTATAAAAAAAATGCAATTGAATGAAAATTGATATCTATCTGTCTTGTAATTAAGAATACCGGTAGGCTTGCTGTTAATATTAGTAGATATTGAATTTTTATTATATTTATTGTTTTTTTCAGTAATTTTTTGTTTATTAGTTCAGAATTATTTATGTATTTGCCTAAATAATTTCTGCCTATCATGTACCCTGCCAGTAATATAAACCCCTCTATAGCTATGTCTGAATAATTTATAATTTTTGAAATAAAAGTATCATAATATAATATTGCATTATCATTGTAATGTACAATGATCATATCAATTATAATTATTCCCCTGAAAAAATCTAAAATATCTTCACGATTATGTTTAATGAAATTCTTGTTCATGAGAAATCAATTCATGTTCAAACACCGATATATTATGAATAGCAGTACCAAGAAAATAAAATTCAAATAGCCAATGTGAATATAGAAAATCATAAAATAATCCTGTTGTTAGAAAAACTAACATTATCCCTTTGATAGCCAGAGAATAATGATAAAGGGATTTGTATTCAAGTGATGGCATGTTTGTTTGTTTTCTTGGAGTACTTGATGTTCTTTTCCAAAAAACCATTAAAAGAACAATCATGCTCAATGCACCAAATATCCCTTGTTCTGAAATTAATTGTAAGTAAAGACTATGTGGTACTCTTCCATACCAGAAACCAGTATAAAATCCACGTTCTAGCGATTCATCTCTGGTTACGTATTCAGGCAGAATAAAACCATAGTTTCTTGGCCCGGCGCCAAATATTGGATTATCTTTAAAGATTAAAAAAGCTTTGGTCCAATAAAAAATTCTATCACTTTCAGTTTCTGCACTTGCTTTTGTAATAGTTTTTAATTCTTCGAAATATTGACTATTTTCAAAAAAATATAATGATGCACTCGATGCCACAAGTATCATAATAACGACAGTTATGAGAGTGATAATTTTTTTCTTACTTTTAAATATAATGAAAATTAATCCTGCCGTTAGGCCAATAACTGCCCCCCTTGCGAAAGATAGCACTACGCCAGCAACGCATAACAAAGATCCTGCAATATTTTTTTTAAAAATTTTTCCACATGTAAACGCTGAAAAATACAACGCAACTACTCCCATTACCATATAGGGGCCAAAAGCATCTTCATCCGCAAGGATAGGGTGGAAAGGAACTAATCCGTTATGAAATAATCCAAATATAAAATAATATATGTACGCAATCAAATATATTTTAAAATAAAATATAAGATCATTTTTTTTGTTAATGTTGCCAAGTAGTATTATTAGTAACAAATAAGAATCTATATATTGTTCTAGTATCGATCGCGAAATACCAAAATTATATGCAAATAACGTTGAGCATAATACCGAAAAAATAAAAATTAAAAATGGACCGTCATGTTTTTTTTTGGTGACTGAAACAAAAAAAATAATTGCATAAAAATATAGTAGAAGGCGAGGAACAGGTCGTAGGAATTTGAGTGCAGGGATATAATAGGATATAAGCCACTCAGGTTTATATATGTGTAAAAACCATAGAAGAACAGGTATTTTATTCATATAAGGGGAACAGTTTAATACAATCTGATTATTTGTCTAGTTTATCCAAATCCCTCAATGTCGGTCGAGCCGGATATCCTGCATATACACAGTTTGGCAGAACATCCTTGGTAATGACCGAATGTGTTGCAATAACAGAATTATCTCCTATAGTTACGCCCTTAAGTATAGTGCTGTAGGCACCTATCCATACATTATGTCCTATTTCTATTGGTTTAACATCTTCCGGTTGAACTGACATGCCAGCTTTTCTTTTGTGCGGATGAATTGGATGGTCATCGCTATCCATTATTATGCAATGCGGAGCAATCATGCAGTGGTCACCAATGACAACTTCTTTTGCAACACTAATGACTGTTCCATATCCTATTGAGGAATTATTGCCAATTTTGAGTACTGGTTCATCAAATATACTGCCTGAACCTATAGTTGTTCTATATATAGTAACATTATCCCCAAGTATAATTTTTAAATGACTCCCTATTATATAAGGTATACCGTTTGGCAGGCTTAAACCTTCCCCTACCTCCGTGCAACGTGCAGAAAAGACTGGGACAGACCAGAAAGCCTGCATAAGTTTTCTGAAGACAAAAATTGTAGATTTTGAAATGTTATAGAGAGGTAAATGAATTATTTTAATAGTTGGCAGATGAAAACGTAATATTCTTTTAGCCGAATTTTTGAGGAAAGCATAAAAAGGAGTCTCTGCTCGTTTTATTTTTAGAATGAACTTATTCATTTCCTAATCTTTAAAATTCATTATGGTTGTTTTTATTACCAATATAACTATCAGCAGTTGAATCTTTCGTAATCTTATATATAAAGAAGGACTGGCCCATATTTCTGGTTGTTGGTTCTATAATTTTAATTAGTCTTAATCCTGGGGCTGAATCCAAAGAACGGTAAAATTCTGCGATTTTAGGGTGCCGTTCTGCAAAAGATTCTTCTGATCGTGAATTTTTCATTCCTTCTGAAATAATAATGTACTGAAAATCATTAGCTATGTAGAAATCAATTGATTCGACAGACAGTCCAAAATGAGTTGAAGTAATGTCATACGATTCCGGTGGAACGGACTTAAGAAGCAAATCAAAATATTTTAGAGCAGCAGCATCGACCATTTTTGTGGGATCGTTCAGGGTGTTTGTCTCAATTTCTGTTGTTTTACGATTGAGAATACGCATGATAGACTTTTCATTTTCCGCAATCATAGGAGCAAAAGAGTTGATGGTCTTGCCTGAATCCATGAGTATCTTACTATCGTAGGGGATATTTTTCTCTATCCATTCTTTAGCCAGAACCCTCGTATTTTTGCCGGAAAATGACAGCTCTAATTTAACGGCACTCATTATCGGCAATGCCAATAGAACAGCCAATAATCCTCCGGTTACCATTTTATTCCGTGTGGGGGAGGTAACCGAAAAAACATGGTTGAGGCCATCGGTGAGCGATTTTGCCATCAAGAGGTAGAGAAAGGGCATAAGGGGGATCATGTAGCTGTAGGAAACCATATATTTCGAGGCGCCCATCAAGCTATAGAACGGCACAATAAAACTCAACAGCAGCAAGCTTTGGGTGTTGAAGAAAAAGATCCCCTGGAGTAGGGCAATAATGCCAAGGACCGCAAGCAACGGGCCAAGTTCTTTGTAAAAATATAGAAGGTAAGAAATATACCCGATATGTTGGCTGATGGTTTCATTGATTGGAGTTGTATAGACTGCGCTTCCCCACCCCAGAATACCCTTTACGAAATTGAGAGGGGCAAAAACAATTGCCGGGTTGCCGATTATCATGCCAGCCAGATAGGCCAGACAAAATAGGAATAATAGTGGGGAGAGAAAAAGCTTGCCGGGATTTTTCCATTTATTCCAGGTCCAGTGGGCATAGGCGAAAGGAAAAAGCAGGATCACCGCCTGCATTTTGTTTTGGAAGGCGATGCCGGAGAAAATGCCTGCATACATATAGGATGCGGTTCGTTTGTTTTCGATAGTAACAATTCTGGCAATGAAATAAAATCCGGCCATCACCACAAAACAAAGCGAGGCATCAACTCTTGCGTAGTGAGACAATTCTATGTTGACTGTATTGAAGCAGAGAAACAAGGCGGCAATCAGCCCGACAGTTCTATTATACAGCAGCCGGCCGACAAAATAGGTAAGGAGGACCGAGCCGGTCCCAAGGATTGCCGAAGTGATTCTGCCCAAGATAAAAAGAGGGTAGGGGTCCCGGAGGATTTTGACGGCAAAATCGGACGGTGATGAGAAAAAATTAAGAATCCATCCCGCAGCAAAGTAGACGCCATATTCCACGGCCAAGATGTAGAGGTAGAATCGTTTGAACCACCGTTCAAAATTCAGCTGGCCGGAACCTACCCTCAGGGCTTCGAAAACCTCGTTATATTCATCCGTACTGGTAGCATTCCACACGCCCCAGATTCGAAGTAAAAGGGCAACGAGAATCAGTATGAAGAGCCAGAAGGTTGTTGGCTGATATGTGTCATTCCTGTTGTGCATTAATGGACGTTACGTTGTGCAGCAGAGAGTAAAGGACGCTGTGTCAGGCAAGACAGTCTGCAAGAAGGCTGAAGCATTATTATTTTGACACATCAGCCTGAACATTGCTCCCTTCAGATGAATATTTTCCAGCCCCGGCGATCACGAGGCAGCCGATGAGTGACGGAAAAACAACATTGATTATGAACAGGTACAAAGTGGCGCTTACCGCGATTTCCCCGGGGACGCCGAAAATAGCCAAGGTAACGACTGCTACACCTTCCCGCACCCCAAGTCCGCCGATGGTTATGGGTAGTATATTGGCGACGATGACCAAGGGGTATGCAAAAAGGACGGAGTTAAATGGCAAATGCGGGGCATAAAAGGTTTTGACAAGAAAAAAACATTGCAGCAGGACAACAAAAAACATGACTAGGGTGATAGCAAAATTTTTAAGGATTACCGTTGTCGATAACTGTTCGAAGATACCGAAAACTTGGGATAATCTGACTCCGAATGAATATTTTGACAGTACTGGTATCAGGTGTCGGTGGAGTGAACTGGATAAAAGCAGGAAACCCATACCTCCGGCTACAAAGGCAACCAGCAGATAAAAGGTGACCGGGGGAATGAAGATGCGGGCGCCCAGCAGGGCTATCATAGTGATGCCGGTCAGGTCGAGGATTTTGTCCACAATAACAACCCCGGCGCCTTTCAGCTTCTCTTTTTTAGGTAAAAACAGCGCCCGGCCAACCTCCCCGGCACGGGCCGGGGTAATCATTCCCATGGCAAGACCGGCAAGGTACGATCTGGCTGAATTGTAAAAACTTTCATTTATGCCCGAAGTAACCAGGAGTGACTGCCATTTCCAAAATTTCAGGGCAAAGTTTGGAATTACAAGAAGAAAGGAAAGAAAAAGAAATGTAATATCAGGTGCGGAAAAGGTGGTATAGATTTGACCAAAATTGATCTTTTTGACGATGAACAACAAGATACCTACGGTAAATCCAACCTTGATGAGCAACGAAATGTTTTTTTTCATGTTGATAGGGATTCAAGGGGATATGATTTGAACGTTTTGACTGGTATCAATTTCTTCATCTAGTCCTGCAATAATCTCGCCAAGTAGGCCAGTCGATATCCATTGAAAGCCAAAAACCAGTAGCATGACCCCAATCAAAAGCAGGGTATTATGCTCTTGGATAGTACCCGTTAGAATTTTTAATATTGTGAGACCAATGCAAATCGCAAGTCCAAAACTGAAGAAAAACAGGCCAATAGCTCCAAAGAGATGCAGGGGGCGCCGGAGGTAACTTGTCAGCATGACGACCGTGAAGAGGTCAAATATTCCTTTTGGCAGCCTTGTCCAGGTATATTTTGAAGTGCCGGCGGTCCGCTCCCGATGAGGTATCTCCTGTTCACAAACCTGGTAACCTTTTTTGACAACGAGGATAGGTAGAAAGCGCTGAAGTCCACCGTAGAGAGGCAGGTTCTCGATAACATTTTTTTTGAAAGCCTTGAATCCACAATTAACATCGCTGATTTTTGTCGCCGATACAATAGCGACCAGCAGATTGAAAGTTTTTGAGAAAAAACTACGAGGAAAAGGAACGTTGATTCTTTTGCCAGCCACAAAATCACATTTTTGGAGTTTTTCGATAAATTTTTCCAGATAAGCCGGGTCATCCTGTAGGTCGCCGTCCAAGGTGATAATAATCTCTCCCCGGGAGTTTTGGAATCCCGCATTAAGAGCACTGGCTTTTCCGAACCGTTTGCGCAGTTGGACAAGCCTGACATTTGCATCAGAAGAACATATGCTTTCGACAAGTAGTGATGTATCATCAGTGCTGCCATCGTCGACGAATATGATCTCGTAACTCTTATTCAGAGAAGTGAGGTTTTCGATTAATACTCTGTACAGGGGAAGAATATTCTCCTCTTCATTTTGAACTGGGATAATGGTGGAAAGTTCTATTGGCTCTGACCGGTTTGCTGGAAAGTTTAGCCGTTTTTTAATACTCACTGGGCGGAATTTCTTTTTCTGGTAAATATTTGTCAGAAACTCTGCAAGCATACCCAAAGAAATCATTTGGCCACCCATGAGGATCAATAATACTGCCAAAAAGGAGAGTGGTCTGTGCCCGAGTATGCTTCCGTGAAATAACTGTAGAGCCGTGAGAAAGCCTAAAATTAAAACACCGACGAATAATGACACTAATCCACTGATCCCAAAGAGATACATGGGATTTCTAATAAACCTGGTTAGCAGAGTGACTGTAAAAAGATCAAATAATCCATGCAGGTAACGCTCAAAACCATACTTTGATTTTCCAAATTGCCTGGCATGGTGCTGTACAGCTATCTCGCCGACACGGTAACCTTGCCAATGGGCCAGGACGGGTATGTAGCGGTGCAGATCGCCGTAAACCCTGATTTCGTCAAGAATCTCCTTTCTATACGCCTTGAAGCCGCAGTTGAAATCATGAAGTTTTAATCCCGAAACCATTGAAGTAGCCTTGTTGAAGAGTTTGGAGGGCAGTCTTTTCTCCAATGGATCGTGACGCTTTTTTTTCCAGCCGGAGACCAGATCAAAGCCTTCATCGAGTTTTTTCAGAAAGTTGGGGATTTCCTCCGGATCATCCTGAAGGTCGGCATCCATCGTGAAAACAATCTCTCCCTTGGCCGCCTTGAATCCCTCGGCTAAACCCCTGGCCTTGCCCATGTTAGTTTTTAGCTCAAGGAGGATCACTCGTTCATCATTAGTTTGGATGTTGCGAACAACTTCGACAGAACTGTCTGTACTGCCATCATCAATGAAAATGATTTCAAATGATTGTTCTGTTTCCTCCAAATCTTTAACCAACTTGTGGTAGAGAGCTTGGATAGATTCCTCTTCGTTGTACATTGGAATGACAATGGAAATATACGGATGAATCGGTTCGTTATGATCTGGCACGATTTTCTCTCCTTATCCCTGTTTTCTCTCCGGCTGCCATGTTGAGTATGATTCCCCTGACAGATATTTAATCCAACCGATAAGGTATGCAATATTCACAATGACAAATGAATACGTTATAGATAGTATTTTATTTTGAGAAATTTTTGTTGAGAAAAAATAATACGCAACTAAAGAGTACAGTAAAATTTGACTCGAAAGGAGTAGTATATATAATATCCCGTTCGAGAAAAGTATAATATTGGTAGCAAGGAGAATTGCTAAAAAACAAGGAACGAGTAATTTAGAAAATTTATGCGAAATAATCTCAAATGAAATTATCGGAAACCGAAAAGGATTGAGCAATTCCTTGGAATTAAATAAAGCTCGAAGAGTTCGACTCGTTATTCTGACCTGTCTTGCAAATTCAGCCCTGTCATTAGAAGCAGCTTTTTCCAAACAAAATGCATTTTCTTCCAGTATAACTCGAAAACCTTTTTTAATTATATTCAAGGGTATAACTAAATCATTGATGTCATATGACGATAGTGGTTGATATAATTCTTTTCGGATAGCAAATATGGCACCGTCCGCACCAATGCAGGAATTGAAGCGGCTTTCAAATTTTTTGGTAAGTATCTCAATTTTTGTATAGAGGTTTGTCGATTCCGTTATAACATTATTATTGTCGGAAAAATATTTGGTTCTTCCCGTAACCAGACCGATTTCCTTGGATTGAAAATGTTTAACCAACTCTATGGCAGCTTTAGCATCATACATCGAGTTGGCATCTGAAAAAATAACTATCTCCCCCTTGCATTCAGGAACCGCTTTGTTAAGACAAGAAGTCTTGCCGATGCGGCCTTCGTATATTAGCAACCTGATTCCTTTGTTTTTATAACCGTCAACGATTTTATTTGTTCTGTCGGTCGAACCGTCCGAAACTATATTAATTTCCAGTAAATCTTTCGGATATTCCAATGCAAGGGAATTATGTATTTTGTCTTCAATTATATCCTCTTCGTTGTAGGCGGATATTATAAGCGATACAGATGGGAGGTTGATGAGTTCGTTGTCACTTGAATAATTTTTGTCTCCGAACATTCGGGTAAGAATCCATAACAAAAAGGGGTAGCCTAGGTATGCATAAATAATGGCGCCTATAGATACCCAGAATAAAATTATTATTAGTTCATACATGTAATTATCGTTCTGAAGGCCAGTATTGAGGGAGGATATCCAGGATTGTTCCTGTAAAGGACGTGACTGATTCCCTGATTTGTTTCAGTTCGGCATAGGAACCAGCTTGGGAAAGTTGGACATATGCTCCATCATTACGATTGTGCAAGATCATCCCAAAGAAACGATGGACGTTTCGCTTTATACCTGAATCAAGAATCCTTGTGCCTGACGATTGGTACCAGTTTAGAATGTATCTGTAGGTGTTGTCCTGTTTTGAAAGCATATAGTTGACCTGGACACCTTCCGGAAAGAGTTTAGTTTTTATCGAAACGGTGCCAGAATTCAGAATTGTCCATCCCTGGCTTGGCAGGCATGCAAAGGGATTGTGGGGTGTCCGGCCACTTTTGGCTGTGCCGTAATAACCAATATACAGATCTATTTTTCCTTCTTTCGCTCCTTCTTGAGGGAAATAATGTCGATAGATATGTTTGTCGGCGTTAAGTTCCGAATAAACTGCCTCAGAGAAAGAATTCTCAACAGCAATGTATCCGTTCAAGAGCATGGGAAGGTTTTCGAGGTTTGTGCTGACAACCCTGGGAGAGTCCCGAAACGAGAGCAGAAGGATGCAAATCCAGGTAAACAGGAAAAGTAAAATTGAAACAGCAAATGACTTTTTTGACAAAGTTCTCATTATTAACAAAATGTTTTAATGGAACATTTTCAAATAAGGCCGAAATCAAGCATACTTTTTTTGACCGCTGTATTTAGTGATCAGTAGGTATTCGAGAAATAAAATGGTAAACCCGAAAATAAATACAGCCATTCCGGAAAATTCATGGAGAAAACCGCGAGCGATTTTTTCCCCGAAGTAGTGAGCCAGAATACCAGTGCCGCTAACCCGAATTATATTGGCCAAAAAAGCCAGAGGGATTGCAGAAGCGATTAATGTAATTTTTGAAAGCAATCCTTTGTCTGTTAAATAGGCAAAAATGACACTCAACATTGTGAGGGCCATTATTGAATGAAGACCGCTGCATGCTTCCGCAACTTCAAGCTGGGTTTGGACAAAATACAGCATGTTGCCTTCCTGAAGAACGGGGATAGAGAATAATCTAATAATCGACGCGGAAATTGATGTAGCAATGAATTGCAAGGGCAATGTGACTGGCTGGATTAACGATGTCGGTATTGGAATCATAAAAAACAGGAAAAATAATGGAAAAACGATTTTCCTGAAACATTCCCTGCCATAATTAAACAGGATCATTCCCATCAGGGAAATCACCATCATCAGGCGTGTAGCAAAGGCAACCTCTCCCGCATAAGAAATTACATATAGCAGTAAACTTCCTCCAAGTAAAAAACCTCCCCAAGAAGAAGAAGAGAGAGGTACTGACCGTAGTCCGTCTTTTTTCTGCCACACAAAATAAAGGCTAACCAAGGGAACCAGCATGCCATGGGAATTATTGGAGTGGCCTATCCATTCGTTCAACATTTCTCTCGAAACCGGAAAAAAAGAAATGAACCAAGTCCCAAAAAGAGTGAACGATTTAAGCATAGAGGCGTTTTTCAATGAATTGTTCAATTGATGTATGGTTTTAAAAAAGTAATGTAAAATAAAATCAACGAGGTAACTGGGCCAAAAAAATGAGTAGCTGCTCCCCAATCAATCTGGCGCCAGCCTCGTTTAAATGCCCTCCGTCGTAGGTGCACTCGTTTGCCAAGGTCAAAAAAGTGTTCTCATTACTGGTAAAAGAAGAGGTTTTGTTGCCAGAACAAGCCGCCTCCAGACCGGCAAGATCGAATAACGGTTCTTTCCCTTCATATTCCAACTTCATCTTTGCGTTGAACATATTTCTCTTTATATTGTCCTTATAGTCAAAAACTGGTTTTCTCAGAACTTTTTTGATCAGATTCTTACTAAAATCCTTTATTGCCGTAAAACCTTGTGGCTTCGCTGTTAAAGGTACTGTAACATGTATAAAGGTTGTATTAGGGTACTGTGCTTTCAGGTCGGCCAGTGTTTGTTTGTAATCAGCGAAAAGCGTATCAATGTTTGTTCCAGAGGTGATATCAACATAACAAAATTTCATAAATGCGATGTCTAAATTGCCACCCAATTTATTATCAAGCATGGTGGAAAAAGCAGCAAGCTTTGACGCAGGCTTGAAGTTTTGCCCAATCCATTCATGACAGAATAATGCTTGCTCAATGTCTTTTATCTCGGTCATTTTGACGATATTCAGTTTGATTTGCGGATTTTCTTTTAATATTAGCTGCATTCCCGTGATTATATTGTACCCAACCGATTGGTGGCCAAAAAATATCTTCTGTTCGGCGAGAGCATCCCATTTTTTCTGCTGTATATCGTTAAGTGTGGGCACTACCTTGCTATCCGTTTCCATGTTTACCCCTTCAGTTGCAGCTGCAAAGAAAAATAAAAATAACAATATCGTCAGAATATGAACAATTCTTATCTTAATCTGATAATAAAAATAATTCATTTTCATTACTTTATCCTTGCGGCGTTTGATATCATGAAGGCAATTTTGTTTAAATCCTTTCTGGTGACAAATGGATGAACGGGGAGCGTGATCAGCCTTTGGCTGAGTAGTTTGGCGCCTGGATACTGTTGACCTTTCAGTTCTTCCTGCAGTTCCTTTATACCATCAATCGAGTCCGGATACGACGGCATTATTCCCAAACCTGCCTTTTTGCCGAGTTCTATGATCCGCTCCCGGGTATCGGAGCTTTGCACAATGAATGGGAAGCGAATGACATCAGGAAGAATTTGATTATGAATACGTTTAATATGTCGAATTTTTGAGGGAAGGTTTTCCAGATAATAGTTGGCATTGACCCTTCTTCTTTGTTGCAGAACATTTAATTTTGCCTGCCAGTTTTTTGCAAGGGCAGCATGGAAAGGGGATAATTTTTTTACCGGAAAATCATGTTCAAAA
>Ga0209270_1001581_pt1 | contig 29965 bp, 27 predicted proteins | sample MTBAKSrepl1MetaG_FD_187456 | JGI IMG/M metagenome (GOLD analysis project Ga0209270, IMG submission 187456) | Enrichment culture microbial communities from Arthur Kill intertidal strait, New Jersey, USA, that are MTBE-degrading - MTBE-AKS1... | ecosystem: Environmental > Aquatic > Marine >...
CCAATGTGAACGAAATCGATAAGAACAGGGCTGCTTTCCAGGCAGGAGCACTTGACAAATCAACATCACCAGACAGATGGTGTTTTTTGTAGGGGCTTAAGGCAATAACCACTGTTCCCAGTGCCAAATAAATAGCTGCAATTTTCATCCAAAGCATATTCTGTCTCCCCTTGTCAGCAGTTTTCTCTCTCAATCATGGAAATCGCGTCGGAAGCTTTCAACCACTGCAAGGCACGCTTTTCAAGCTGCCGGACCCGTTCCCGGGAAAGCTTCATCGATGCGCCGATTTCCTCCAGAGTTTGGTCGGGCCTGCCTTCAAGGCCGAAACGGGCGGCGACGACATACCGATCCCTGGGGTCCAGGCCCTGCATGCATACATGCAACTGCTCGCGTGTTTCCGCCTCCGCCAGCCGTTCAAACACTGTTTTCCCGCTGTCCTGGAGGAGGTGCCCTCAGGTTCCATTCCCCGTCGTCGCTCACCGGTATGTCCAGGGAAAGCGGCTCCGCCGGGATTTCGGCAACCCTCTTGATTTCATCCATGCTCAACCTGCTGTGCAGAGCCACCTCCTCCGCGGTCGGCTCCCTCCCAAGCTGCCTGCGCAACTCGTCCATTGCCAGGCTGCAGCGCCTGGCAAGCAGGACCACGTTGTACGGGACATGGATGATCCTGGTCTTCTGCGCCAGCGCGATGCCGATGGCCTGACGGATCCACCAGGAAGCATAGCTGGAGAGACGGCTCCCCATCCGATGGTCGAAACGCATCACTGCCCGAAGGAGCCCGATGATGCCTTCCTGCACCAGGTCATCGAAGGGAAGTCCCTTGTTCCTGAAGGTTGCCGCAATCCTTACCACCAGCCGCAGATTTGCCTGAACCATGATGTCCCGGGCGGCGTCAAGGCTTTGAAGGTGAACGTGCACCGTCCGATGCAGGGCCTGGACCGCCTCGTTTTCAGGATGAAGAAGCGAGGCGTTGCAGACGGCAGTCACCATCGCCCTGAGAGAGCTCTGCCGGGGCCGGATCTCCGGGTTTCGTATCTGCCATCGATGAATCCGGGCTTTTGCCTCTGCTACCTCGCTGGCGCCTGAAACGTCGCGCAGGACCAGGTTGACGATGGCCTGGAAATTTTCTCTGATCGTGCGGCTGTACTGTGTCTCCTCCTCTGGAGTGAGCAACTCATGGTTGATCATCTCCAGAAAACAGGACCGGCCCGGATCGTCATCATCAATGTTGTCATAACCGGTCCCGTCAAATACCTCCATATCCTCTGCCGGCATTATCGAATTCATTCGCATCCTCCCTCGGTCATGCTTTCCTCCCGGTCTGTCGCCCTGTTCTTTCTCCTGCTCCTGATGACCGCGGTAATGGCCCGATGACAGGCATCGCACAGGGTGATCAGGTCCCGCATCCTCTCGCGGCCGAACCACTCATAATTGGAGTGGTGAACGTGGAGTTTGGCCTCCTCGCCGCTGATGCCGCAGGTTCGGCAGCGGTAGCCGTCCCTGGCCAGCCGGCGTTCCCTTTTCCTGGCCCAGCAAGGTCGAATGCAGATGCTTCTGATACCTTCGCGTCATGACATACCTCCTTCCTGAAATCTTTTTTTTTACCCTTACGGGAAAAAAGAATTCAGGAAGGGTTTCCCTTGTCCTCTGGATCATGCCGGTTGAACCTGCGGTATTCTTCTGGATGCTCCCTCCGCCACCATTGAAGGTAATGTCTGTTGCAGCAGAAGCGGGTGATCTCCCTGATTTCCAGGCCGCGGGAGAACTCGCGGCCGCAGATGTCACAGGTGCCACCGTCGATGATTTCCGGCTCGATCCAGCCGTGGGCTGGGATGCGGAAATAGGTGTAGTTCTCGCAGAGGCCGGGGAGAAAAAGCTGGCCCTTGACCTTTTTCCTGGCGTGCGGCTGCTGCTGGCAGACCGTCCACAAGGGGCTCGGCACCGGGAACTCGAAGATATTTGTCCCAACGGCGGAAAACTCCGGGCAGTTGCGGACGTTCTTCCTCGGCCTGGTGCCGGTCGGTCCCTTGACGATGTAGAAGCGCGTCAGCATCCCCTTGGCACAGTACTTGAACGGCAGGATGATCTCCTCCCAGGGGAGCCTGAGACGCTCCCCTTCCCGCCGGTAGCGCCTGGCATACCCTGCCGTGATTGCGCCCCCGACCAGCACATGCCATTTCCGGCACAGTTGTTCGTAGGTCAACTCTCCCACCGTCCAGGCGGAACATGTCTCGCATTGTGATCGCACCATGAACTCCTCGGGTTTCTGCTCTCCATTCATACGTCCCTTGCTCCTTACCAGGTCTTTAAGCCGTCCGTGTCTTTGACGTGAGAACCATGGGGCATGTCGCCCCGCCTAGACTCGACCATCTCCATCCTTGTCGTGGACAGCCGGACAAGGACCTATTCGGAGCCCTCTATTCTCAAGCCCGTGCCAAAAGGGTTATGGGGACTGTCGGACTTGTAGGGACTGCCAGCGCCGTAGGGATTGTTGATGCTGTCCGATGAATAGCGGCTTCCATACCTGCCGTACGGATTGGATACCGATTCGGGGTCATACGGGTTGGCGCTCAGCTTTCCCTTATAGTTCCCTTGGCTGTCATACAACTTCGGCGCGTCCGTCGCGTAAGGGTTCGTGGCCGACTTGTTGCTGTACGGGCTGCCGTAGGTTCCATAGGGATTGTTGATGCTGTTGGAGTTGTACCGGCTCCCCGCTCCGTAGGGATTGCTGGTGGATCTGGGGTCATAGGGATTTGCACTGAAATTCCCGAGATCCTCTCCTGAACACAGAACTGGGGGCATGAGCGCCAGGACAACCAGACACAAAATTGTTTTTTTCATAAATTCCTCCCTTATTGTGAACTTCTTGCTCACCTGCCGCTTTATTCAAAGCGGTAACGTCTCCTGTGGGACATCCTCGCGAATCGTGATCCACCATTGCTGAACCTCTCCTCCCCTGCTTCCCTGGCAAAAAGGCTCAGGTGCAGCACCCGGTCCTGGAAGACGAGGGCCGCGTCGATCCGGTCATCCGAGGACAACCGACAGTCGGTGCCTAGGGCGACGGAAGGCTGCTCATCGCTGTCCGCCTCTAGGCAGCCGCGCAGGAAAAGAGCCGCCAGGGCGTTGCCGGTCTGCACAGTGCCTTCTCCCCGGTACATGTCCACGGCATCGATGGCATAGCTTTCAACCAGCTTGGGGAACACCCGAGCCAGGATCTCGGGACCCCCGAAGCCGTCAAAACCGGCGATCCTACCGTTGATCAGGAACAGGGCGCCGACCTGGTTGTCCACCGGGCGGAATTGCTGCAGATATTCGTCCAACAAAGGCCGGTCCTTGGTGTACAGTTCGGACATCCTCCCGGTGGAGGATTCAGCGTCCCTCCGCGCCTGGCGTTCCCGGATCTCTTCCCAGATGCTGCCCTGGTCGGATCGGAATCCAGCATTCATTTTGACGCTTGCCATCACGTGCTCGGCCTTGTTTTTCCGCATGAAGGACGGGCTCATCCGCTTCTCCGTGTAAAAATGATCACTGGTATGCGCCCACCGGCCCTGCTCGACACAGCTGACCGGGATGGTTGTTTCCGATTCGGGAGCAAGAAGAATGGTGGTGTTGACAATCCGGTTCTGCTTGGCGCCCACCAGCTCCTCGCCGTCAATGATCAGCACCATTTTCCCGCACATATTGGCAACCTTGAGGTCCGGCACCGACCCCTGCCGATCTACCTCCGTCACCTTCACTGCCCCCTGCTCCAGGGCATCATCCAGAAGAAGATAATTACCGCCGTCCCTGTACTCCGACACGACCGGCACCAGAACCAGGTTCTTGAAATTCTGCGCCCTGTCGAGTTCCGCCTGGGAAAGATATTCGGCAACCTGTGTGTTCATGTTCTCTCCTTTTCATGCTTCCCTGCATGATGTTGTGACCATATCCCGGAAAGGGGTAATTACCGCTCCTCTCCACATGGATCGATCGCAATAAGCTTTATACCGCAGCTGCGGGTGTATTGGTTTGTGACGAAGATACAGTCAGATGTCTTTGCCCTCTCCTTTGCCCACAAAATATTTTCCGGCTCTGATGTTTGTCTTTCGCCTCAGGAACCGCGCGCTCATTCTTTATTACCGGAATGCGCCTGAGGAAAATCAGCTTACTCCATCGGGTTGGACAAATGGCGACCAACATGCAATTATCTAATACTATTTGATATTTCAAACAGCAGGCATCTGCGGACGGTAACGTAAAAATAATTTCCCCTATACATGATAATCCAGGAGGGCGGACAAATAGCGACCTATGGCAGAAAAAGGCCAACAGAAAGGAAGGGCTGTAATTTCAGGCCGGTAAAAACTATTGGGCAATGACTGTTCGAATATTTGTGGCAGAAGGAAAGCGAAAAAAGCCTGGATACGGCGAGATCATCACGTGCCTGAACTGATCCGCGTCAGATCAGGAAATGACGGACAAGATAGATGAGCAAGGCTGCCGGCACCAGGAATAAAAGAAGAACCCCTGCGCAGCCGCTGTTCTGCCTGGAGGGGCGACGGTGTTCTTTTTCCATCTCGTTGAGGAGGATAATGTCGAGAGCGGGGTCGTCGTCGAGTATTCCCGGGTAGGGCTTGTCGGTATCGGCTGCCTGATTTTGGGGTTCCGAACCGTCAAGTTCTTCCATGAACTCTTCGCCCATATTTCACCTTGAGCAAAAATTGCATCGTGAACGGCTTCTTGCTTGAAATACATTACTGAAGGCAACCTCCGCCACCGTTTTTTTGCCTTTTTCGTCATAGTATCATATTCTCAGTGGTAGGACATATAACGACCAACATAATGCCGGAGCACGTGATGCCCAAGTACAAGCCGCAGCACAGCAGGCTGCTCTTTATCGACCGGAAGATCGGCGAGGGCAGGTATCCGAATTGCAGGACGCTGGCCGAGGAATGGGAAGTCAGCAGGAAAACCATCCACCGGGACCTGGACTACATGCGCTACCAGCTGGACGCCCCCGTAGCCTATTCCTGCGAAAAACGGGGATACTACTATACTGAAAAAAACTTCAACCTGCCCGCCCTGGCCATCAGGGAAAGCGACCTGTTCGCCATCTACCTGGCCGAGAAGGTCCTGTCCCAGTACGAGGGGACGCCGATCTACGACAATTTGCGCACGGTGTTCAAAAAAATTGAGGATTCCCTGCCGGACAAGATCCTGGCCGAATCGCACCACGACTTCTGCCGCTTCAGCTTTCTGAGCGCATCAACGGCCAGGCTGGACCCGGTAGTGTGGCAGACGGTCTTTTCCTGCCTCCGCAGTCTGCACAGCCTGGAGATGGAATACCAGTCGCGGCAGAGCAAGGAACCCGTCATCCGGCGCATCGATCCGTACCACGGGGTGCGCTTTGACGGCGACTGGTACGTGGTAGGGCACTGCCACCTGCGCAACGAGGTCAGAACCTTCAGCTTGGCGAGGATAACAAAAGCCCAAAAGCTGCCGGAGCGCTTCCGCATTCCGGCCGATTTTAATTTTCACAAGCATACCGGCAGCCACTTCGGCGTTCACTGGACCGACGACGAAATTCCGGTCCGCATCCGGTTCGACAGGTCGGCCGCCCGCTTCATCCGCGAGCGGAACTGGCACCCAAGCCAGCAGATCGAGGAGCAGACAGACCGGTCCCTGATCCTGACCCTGACCGTCAATCACCTGCTGGAGCTGAAACGCTGGATCCTCTCTTGGGGCAGCGCGGCGCAGGTGCTGGAGCCAGAGGAACTGGCCCGGCAGGTGCGACGGGAATGTCTGGAAATGGCCAGAATGTACGCTAGTTGACATTCTCCCTGGTCTTTATTCGACCCACCGGGGACAATCATGACAACGATACCTCTCCTTTTTCGTGACGGACATTTATTCCTGAAGGTCGCCCAGGCGCTGTGGCTATTTGACACCGGTGCTCCAACCAGCTTTGGTTTTAACGGTAACCTTGGAAAATGAAACATTTCGAGTGGGAAGTAGTTACCTCGGTCTTACCGCGGACACTCTTTCGGGTTTTGTGGGTGTCTATTGCATCGGCCTTCTGGGCGCTGGCGTGCTTGGACAATTCGACTTAATACTCGACATGCCGAACGGAAAGGTTGTTATTTCCACATCGGAATTGGAGCACAACGGCACATCCATGTCCCTAGGCGAGTTCATGGGCTTTCCGGTCCTAACCGGGCAAATCCGCGGCCGCGACTACCGAATGTTTTTTGATACTGGCGCATCAATCTCCTACATCCAAAATGATGAGATTCGCACTTTCTTCCCTGATTCTGGACGTGTCAAGTTGTTCGGGAAGATTATCGCATGCCCGGGTGCTCATAGAGTGATAAACCCCTCAAAAAATTGAAGCTGAACTTTAGTGGTAATCAGCTATAAACTTGACGACAATGGTTGAACTAACCGTATTCCCTGTTGGCAAAATTGTCTAATTTTATTACAAGCTGCCTCTTCTTCTTCCATAAAATATTTTTTATATTTTTTTGGAATAACATCCAGGCGTAATAGGCATGCATCAAAATCACCAAGTTCACGTGCAATCTCAGCTTCAATGAATAAATCTTCAGTCCTTAGGAAATAATCTTTTTTTAGTAAATTAAGAAGAGATTCCAGGTTATTTTTAAAAACTTTTTCATGCATTAGAAACAATTCAGGTTTTTTATCTTCATAACGGACAAAGTCATTCAATGCCCACCAGAGATTGAACCTTAAATCATGTTCTCCGAATCTCCACGCTCCTATGCCAGCAAGAGAGGTTTGATAATCTTCAATGCTTGGTTTTTTTATATAAAGAGTTTTTATCATTTCTCGTACCATCTCAATATTTTCCGCACGAGGGAAATCATCGGGTTTGCTAACTTCTCTAGCATCTCTTAACCGAAACAGTTCTTTGCATTGCGGGCACTTACCTAGTGCAGATCTTATGTGATTGAAATTTCCGTCACGCTTACCATCGCTCCAATTGAAACCCCAGGCAGAATCGAAAGGAGTTGGCGACCAATCGCTATACATAAGTATTTTATTACATAATGGGCATTCCATATAAACAGCTGGCTCAGGATGCATTTTTTCTCCTTTCATCAATTTATTAAGAGATTTACCAGGTTAGGTACATGTCATATATTTGTAGCGCCCAATTAATTTGTCATCGATTTGCAGTTGGAATTGGTTGACACATTTCCCTTCCAGTTAATCAAGTTGTAACGCGATAGTACAGTTATCACCGCTTTTCGTCGAGCGCTTTCCACCTCCTTTCTTGACCCTGCTTTTGCAACCAGTTCTGCCTGCAGGGTCTCGATTTCCATATTGAACCTTCTTCGATTGGGGAGGGGCATGCGATTTTGCTCGAACACCTCCCTGGCGGTTCTGCCGCCGAGTACCGGTCGGGGACGTTCTTCATTGAGATCATGCATGCTCATCGCGATCCTGTCAGACAGGGAGAAACCACAAGAGTTTCTCTGAATGGCCCGCTCGTAGCTTTTGATATCCCGCATGGATCGTTCTTTTTTGCCGTTGAACGGCGGATAGGCTCTCGGACTTGTCAGCTCCACCACCTGATATGTATCAAGCAGACGGGTGATCGCCGGCTCATGAAAGATCGAGCCGCCGTCATGCTTGAGGACCAGGGGCGCACCATATCGCTCAAAGGCTTCCCTGAGATATGCTTCCACCTCGGCAGCGCTGGCCGAAGAATCCGCCAGGAGCCAGTTCACCTTGAAACGCGCGCATTCATCCTGAACTACCAGCAGTTCGCGTTTTCGTCCCCCCTCCCGGAAGGCCGCTCCATCCTCGGACCACATCACCATCGGGGCAGCGATGTCGTATTTTCTCGGCTTGGGCCGATCCGGGGCCGGTGGTGGTTTCAGATCGCTGATCACCCGGGCGATGGCACCCGCACTAAAGCAACCCAGGTCTTTGCGCAGAGCCCAGTACCGAAGCACGGACGGACCCCACTGCCCGTAGTGGGACAGGTAGCATGAACGCAGTTGCCACCGGACAGAAGACGGGATCACCTCCGGGCGTCCCCGGCGATGGAACCTGGAAGGCACGGCTTTATGTCTGTTCATCCATTTGACCAGGCTGTGTTTCCGTATCCCCAGGGTCTCGGCCATCATCCAGACCGGCCACTGCGCCTGCAGGCCGCGTTCGAGAAACTTCCTGCGCAGGCCGTCGCAGTTTTTTTTTCTTCCTGCGATCCCGCATCTCCTTCTGTTCCGCTTCCCGGCTCAGATCAATAAAGGCCTGCGCCACCTCATACCTCGTCTTCCAATGGGTCACCTCCTTCTCCAGGCCAGTTGTCTTCTGCATCAACTCCCCAATCCGGAGCTCTTCCCTGCTCCTGCCTTTGCGGCCCGGCCTCTGCGGTGCCAATGCCTTCACTGCCGCCTGGGAAACCTGTGCCATCGCCTTGTGCAGGGTCTGGCGGCTCACCTCGAAAGTCCGGCAGATCTCCGCCAGCGGCTGCTCCCCCTTCCGCGCCATCTCCACCACCCGATACCGCTCCTCGCCCGTCATGTCCTGCCATTTCATCGCTCAGCTCCCTTCTTCTCCCCTGGCCCTCGGCATCAAACTCATACGGTATCCCCATCCGGATCAGTTCGTGAATCGCATCGCCCACCTTGACCTCAATGTCGTCACCTTTGCGGGTTACCCGGACATCCGTCTCTCCCAGTTTACCAAGAAGGAACAGGGGATGTCGAGTCTCCTGTCCCAGGGCGAGGCGCAGCGCATTCTCCCGGCAGCCCTGATTGATCGCTTCCTCAACGTCGCCGGCCAACCCGTAAAACCGGTCGGCCGGACAGGCTCCGTCGATGCCCTGGTGGGGACGCTGATGGTTATAGTAGGCGATCCAGTGACTCAGGCGTTGACTGGCATCGGCAAAGGAAGCGAAAACGGCATCCGAGAGGAACTCTTCCCATATGGTACGCCAGAACCGCTCGATCTTGCCAAGCGTCATCGGATGATGCGGGGCGCTGCGGACGTGCTGCACCCCCTGACGGCGAAGCACTTTCTGGAACTTTGTCTTGCCCCGCCAGGCGACGAACTGCCGGCCGTTGTCCGAAAGGATCTCCCGGGGAGCGCCCCATTGACCGATGGCGCCCTTGACAACCTCCAGAACCGCATCGGCCGTCTGCTGGCGGAACAGGCCATGGCTGACTATGTAGCGCGAGTGGTCATCGATGATGCCGACCAGGTAGACCCGGTACAGCCGTTTGAGCTCAAAGGTAAAAATATCGATCTGCCACAGCGCTTTCGGCACTTGCCGTTCAAACCGTCTCGGCTCGGGACTGCGTGGCTTTGATGCCGGCGGACATTGCCCAGGCCGGCATCGTTAACAACCCGACGGACCGTCTCGGCGCTGACGGAAAGACCTTCCTCTCTGCGCAGGCTGTCACGGATACGGCGCACACCGGCGGCAGGATTTTCCCGCCGGTATTGTTCGATCCGGCGCTCCAGCTCGCGCCGGATCTTCTGCGTCCCTGGAGAAGATGACTGCGCGACCAGGGCTTCCGGTCCGCCTTCCCGGTACAGCTTATGCCACTTGCTCACCGTATACGGACTGGCGCCAACCAGGTCGGCCACTTCCTTGGGGCCGAGGCCGGCATCTCTTGCCTGGGCCGCAAGGAGCTTTATCTCGACTGAAAACCTGCGCCCTGAACTGCTGGGCCGTGGGCTCACTCGTAGGGCAGGATGGTCTGTGAACTGTTTCTTGTTCCTGTTCCAGAAAAACATTTTCTTCCTCCTGTTTCTTCGGACATTGCCGATTGGGGAAGGAAGAACATGTCAACCTATTTCATGACAGAATCAGTGACATTCTTTTCTGGACGCTACAGACGGGTCGACATCCTGCTGGACGTCATGCGGGCCAGGGTGATTGCCTGGAAATCAGTCCAGCGGGGGATGATCAACCGCGAGGACAACGGGCTGATCATTGCCCAGTTCGGACCGCTGATCACGGAATCGGAGCGGGAGTTCCTACTCAGCATGAATATCTATCACAAGGACTTCAAGAAGCCGAGAATATTCAAGGACATGGAGGTGTCGGGATGAAACATATCGTGTCCTTTGCCATCCTGCTTGGCGTAGCTGGCTGCTGCCATTCGCCTGGATTTGAGGATTCCTACCTGTGCTACATATTGCGAGGAGAACCGGAGAACTACCCATACCTCCATGATCCGCCGACAACGGTCAGGATCCGGGACATGGACACCGGCGAGACCAGGACGTATCAAATCAGAAAGGATTAGGGTGAATGCCCTGCGTAAAAGATCTCTCTCAAGTTAGTGAATCGCTGGTTTCATACACTTGCTCTCTGGTTCAGCTTGGAATCAAACAGCGCGGCTTCCCGAAAAGAAGGTTTCCGGCTCATTGAGCTGTGATGGCCTAACGTTTTGTATTTGACCCGCTATCTCTAACAAATCCAAGTCTATATTGAGTGTAAAAAGACCTCGCCGTTCAGTCAGTCAGCGACCGCAAAATTGGGAAAATTCCCGTCCCCACTTGGGCATATAACCAGATTATCTTGAAAAGTTCATAGTTTAATAAGGCGCAATTCTCCAACAACACAATGTAATAACTTGTAATCTGCGATTCCGACTAAGAATGGCTGATATTTTGCTTACAACTTAGCGAATAAGTTAGGTTTGTGCGACACAATCATATAAAGCCAAACTTGCTGAGAGGCAGGGACGGAAAGCCACGGGTCTCACGAGATAGCCGGGTTGCCAGATAAATGGCGACTTGGCTTTTTTTGTTAATTTTCTTCGGGAACAAGGAGAGAGATTTTTAGCCCAGTGAACTTCATTTCATATTCAAATTGACTTGCATGTTAATTACTCAAAGGAGGGGAGGAAATGAGAAGCCTGTCAATTTTGTGTAACGGATCGTCCTGAATTGATTGGAGACCAATTACGTCGAAGAGGAAACCGGCACAACGCCTGAATGATGTATTCCAGGCGTAATGAATTGGGTCTTTTTTCAATTCTTTATCCTGTTAAAATTCTCAAGGAGGGACGATGAAAACCATAAAAATTTTATCACTGTTAATCACAATTTTTTTCTCTCTGGCTGCCAATTCATTTGCAGCGCAGATCTCCGGCACGGTGTACGACGGTGCCGGCAATCCAGTCACTGGTGGCGGAAGAGTCGAGGTATTTTATGATAACAGTGGAATGTACCCCCCGTCCAACGAAGCCTACCTCAACCTTGACGGCACATACATTATCCAGGGTTTGAATGCTGGTTCTTATTATCTGCGGGCCTCCTCCAACGGCAACCATGTCACTGAATGGTGGGCCGACCCGGCAAGCACTCCCACTTTAACCCAGGCACAAGCTGTAACCGTGGCTGAAGGGGAGATTGTCGCCGGAGTAAATTTCCAGCTCGATACAGGTGCCCAGATTTCAGGCACAGTGTTGGACAGCAGCGGAAGTCCAGTTTCAGATGTTTCTATAAGCGCCTACACCGGGGATCCTTGCGGAGCGTACAGCTGGGTAAGCTCTGGAGGGGTTGATATTGACGGCAACTACACTATTCAGCGACTGCCGGCAGGAAGTTATTATCTGCAAGCCTCTTCTTATTTGTTTAGCCCTGAATGGTGGGCAGGTTCGGAAAGCAGTCCGGACTGCAGCCAGGCCCAGGCCGTGACTGTGGCGTCGAGTGAAACGGTTGGCGGCATGGATTTTCAACTGAGCACCCGTGCCCAGATCTCCGGCACGGTGTACGACGATGCCGGCAATCCAGTCACGGGTGGCGGGAGAGTCGAGGTATTTTATGATAACAGTGGAATGTACCCCCCATCCAACGAAGCCTACCTCAACCTTGACGGCACATACATTATCCAGGGACTGAATGCTGGTTCCTATTATCTGCTGGCCTCCTCCAACGGCAACCATGTCACTGAATGGTGGGCCGATCCGGCAAGCACACCTATCTCAACCCAGGCACAAGCTGTAACGGTGGCTGAAGGGGAAATAGTCACCGGCATAGATTTCCAGCTCGATGCAGGGGCCCAGATTTCAGGCACAGTATTGGACAGCAGCGGAAATCCCGTTTCAGATGTATATATAGCCGCCTCCACCGGAGATCCTTGCGGAATGTACACCACGGTAAGCTCTGGAGGGGTTGATATTGACGGCAACTACACTATTCAGCGGCTGCCGGCAGGAAGTTATTATCTGCAAGCCTCTTCTCATTTGTTTAGCCCTGAATGGTGGGCAGGTTCGGAAAACAGTCCGGACTGCAGCCAGGCACAGGCCGTAACCGTGGCGTCGAGTGAAACGATCGCCGGTATGGATTTTCAACTGAGTACCCGTGCGCAGATCTCCGGCACAGTGTACGACGATGCCGGCAATCCAATCACTGGCGGAGGAAAAGTTGAGGTATTTTCCGATAACAGTGGAATGTACCCCCCGTTCAACGAAGCCTACCTCAACCTTGACGGCACATACATTATCCAGGGACTGAATGCTGGTTCCTATTATCTGCTGGCCTCCTCCAACGGCAACCATGTCACTGAATGGTGGGCCGATCCGGCAAGCACACCTATCTCAACCCAGGCACAAGCTGTAACGGTGGCTGAAGGGGAAATAGTCACCGGCATAGATTTCCAGCTCGATGCAGGACCTGTTGACCTTGATACAGATGGAGATGGAATTATTGATAATGAGGATAATTGTCCACTCGCGCCGAACTCTGGTCAGCTTGATTATGATTCGGATACTATCGGCGACCTCTGTGATAATTGCCCCTACATATATAATCCCGGGCAAGAAGACAATGATGCAAACGGCGTAGGCGATGCATGCGAAATGAGTGATGATGACGGTCCCGATGTATTTAATGTTCATGTAGCTCCAAATCCCGTGGCAATTAACTCCTCATCAACGCTGTCTGCGACTATCGATGACACAGGCAGGGGAGATTCAGATATCCAGTCCGCCGAGTATAATTTCAATAACGACGGGTGGATTGAAATGTATCCGGTTGATATTTTAGACAGCCCGACAGATGATGTTGAATACGAATTCGTTGCACCTGTAACTCCAGGTGTTTACGATCTCTGTGTCCGTGGCACAGACATTCTTGGTAATACCGGTGAGCCTGAATGCACCCTTCTTGTAGTATATGACCCGAATGGTGGTTTCGTGACAGGTGGAGGATGGATTAATTCACCGGCCGGAGCCTACTTTTTGGACCCATATCTCACTGGTAAAGCTCACTTCGGGTTCGTATCCAAGTACCAGAAAAAATTAACTGTTCCATCAGGTAACACGGAATTCGTCTTTGAGGCTGGAAACCTGTATTTTCATTCCGACACCTATGAATGGCTTCTTGTTACCGGCAATAAATACGCCAGATTCAAGGGCATTGGTACGATCAATGGTGCTGGAAGTTACAATTTCATGATATGGGCAGGTGATGGCTCGCCTGACACCTTCAGAATCAAAATCTGGGAGGAAGATAAAGTAACGGCAGTGGAGACCGTAATCTACGATAATGGTTTCGACCAAGCCATAGAAAGGGGAAACATCGTTATCCATACAAAATAAAATAACGATCCTGCAAAATTGCATGAAAGGCAGGGCATTCAAACCCTGCCTTTCATCTTTGAATTACAAGCAACTTGTTAAAAACCCGTCTCTGGACTGTGCTTGTGCTACCAGAATAGTTGTCATCATTTCTTTCGTTGGTTCGGTGAAACATTTGCGGAGTGCGATTACAAGGGGGAGCCATAGTTTAGCCCGCCCAGCAATGGACGGGCTTTTTTTATGGCATACTTCGTCTATATCCTTCAATCGACCAGTACCGGCCCTTATTACTGCGGTTACACTGATGACCTTGCCAGGCGTCTACGCCAACACAACGATCCTGAATACCGTGGCAGCACGACGACCAAACGTTTTCCAGTGCCTTGGTTACTCATATGGCAGAAAGAGTTCTCAAGCCGCGACGAGGCAATGATGAAAGAAAAACGGATTAAGTCACGGGGCATACAAAGGTATCTCGCTGCTCAGCCGGTAGAATCACGCCCCGGGCGGGATTAACCACGCCGCTCCGCCCCGGCTGAGGTCCCTCACCGGGAGCCAGTATACAGCTCCTCCAAGAGTACCGGAGAAGTTACCGGGGAACTTACCGGGGAAGTCCTTTATGCCTTCACGATCAACGTCACGGATAAACCCACTTAACGACATCTAAAACGATCCCCGTTCGCGTGCAGGTTATTGGCCGTTGATCCTGATGACCCCGCGCCGCAAAACCACGCGTCTTATTCACTGTCCGCCATAACCCCGTTCCTCCATCCATTCTTTTTTTTCTCCGGACGTTGACCCATACGTGTATTACATGCTAATTTGTGTATAAATGTGTAATTCTTCACATCTCATTTTGGTTTATCCAAAATTTTTTGGTTATTAAGCTAAAAAATTTTATTTCGGAGTTCATTTTTTGATTTTTTAAGCTAAATTTTTAGAATCATCTTTTGATATCAGGGAGTTGTGCAAATCAGAATGAGTCTTCGGGCGCTCGTAGTTATTTCGTAGTTCGGAGCCCAAACTCCGAAAAAGTTGATGAGCATGAACCACAATAATTTTGAAGTTTGGCTTCGAGTTAAGAAAATAACAAAGTGGAAGCGCCAAAATGATTTAGCTGATTTTTTAGGTATCACCCCTGGGTCTGTGTCAGGGGCAAAACAGGAAGGTGTTTTTCGGGAAGCTTGGGGCAAAAAAAGATTGCAGAAGAATTTAATTGTGATGTCAGCGATATTTTATCCCCGGATACTGAACCGTCCCATCACCAAATTCATATCCCTGAAGGTTCAGTTCCTGACCCGGAAGATTTTGAATATGTCCCAATGGCCAAAGCCCAGCTGTCAGCCGGCAACGACGCATTTGTTCTTTCTGAAGACATGCAGGGCTACTATGCCTTCCGCAAGGATTGGCTCTCCCGGGCAGTCAGTAGCTCAAGGAACGCCGTCCTGGTCCATGTCACCGGCAACTCCATGGCCACAACGATAATTGAAAACGACGTGGTCATGCTCGATACCGGGCGCCGCCACATCTACGACGGCAAAATCTACGCCCTGCGCATGGACAGCACCGTCATGGTCAAGCGCCTGGCCCTCCGCCCGGCCGACCGCACCCTGATAATGTCCGACAACAAGGATGAGTACGAACCCTACGAAGCCGACCGCAAGGACATCCACGTCCTCGGCCAGATCGTCTGGTTCGCCCGCACCCTCGTAAAAACCGACTGATCATACAAACTTCAAACATCTTTCCCGAGGGGGAGGGAAGAAATGCTTTGGACGTATGAAACCGAGGTAGGTATTTTCTGGATCAAGCCCAACGAAAAATTCCGCTTCACCCTGGGCATCAACGAAGAGATCTTAGGCAACTACAACACCCCGAACCAGGCCGCCGAAGACGTCTCTTCCCGCACCACCGGCCACCTCCTTTGGGACAACTATTCGTCCACCCCCACCCCCTCCACCCTAACCCAATGGAACTTCTACAAAAAATAAGTAACTTTAACATGGAGGATTGACATGGGCTTTGATGAGAAAATTGCTGCACTCGTCCAAAGGTTGCCCAAATTGAAAAATCACCTAATGACCGAAGAGGCCACCAAAAATGCCCTGGTAATGCCCTTCATTGCAGCCCTTGGGTACGACATTTTTAATCCCCAAGAGGTAATCCCTGAATTTACAGCAGATATTGGTACAAAAAAGGGCGAAAAGGTGGACTACGCCATCATGCGCGACGGCGAGGCCATTATCTTGGTTGAATGCAAATGTGCGGCCGGCGATCTGTGCCAGGAAAATATGAGTCAGCTCTATAGGTATTTTGCCGTTACCAAGGCCAGGATAGCTATTCTTACCAATGGGATAAAATATAACTTCTATTCCGATTTGGAAGAAAAGAACAAAATGGATGACAAGCCCTTCTTGGAATTGGATTTACTGAGTCTGAAGCCAAACGCGCTGGCCGAGGTGAAAAAACTAGCAAAGGACGATTTTGACCTTGACCGAGTGCTGAGCGTCGCCAGCGAACTGAAATACACCTCGGAAATAAAAAAGGTGCTCAATGCTCAATCTGAGTCCCCGAGTGAAGAATTCGTACGTTTCTTTTTTCAACAGGTAATCCCGGGCGGCAGATTCACAGCGACAATGAAAGAGCAGTTTACCCCCTTGGTTTCAAAGGCATTCAGTCAATTTTTGAACGACAAGGTCAACGATCGGCTTCGTTCAGCACTTGAGAGCGAAAAAGATAAAGTGGAAGAAGATGCCGCCATAAAAGAGGAAGAGGAGCGAAAGGACGGCATTGTCACCACCGAGGAAGAATTGGAGGGTTTTAACATCGTCCGGGCTATCGCCGCAAAAAGTATCTCGCCAACCCGCGTGGTGCACAGAGATACCAAGTCCTATATGGGAATACTGCTTGATGACAACAACCGGAAGCCGATCTGTCGCCTCTGGTTCAACAGCAAACAAAAATATCTTGGCGTAATCAATAGTAATAAGGAAGAAAGCAGAATCCCCATCGATTCAGCCATCGACATTTATCAACACGCCGAAAAAATCCTCGAAACTATAGCGGCCTATGAAAAATAAAACTTTAAAAAAAACTCGCGGCCGGACCACTTGGCTCGCCCGCTCCTTCATAAAAAGAAAGAAAAAGACTGATTCCACCAGTGCCTAATCCTGAAAAATATACCTACGACAAGATCGGCATCTGGTCTGAAATCAAGCTAGAGATTATCCGGAAGTATGCCCAAGCATACTCCAAAATTATGGCCGGAAAAGGCTTTAAATACATATATATTGATGCCTTTTCTGGCGGAGGTCGACACAAATCAAAAAAGGACGGGAGATTAATCGATGGCAGCCCTGTGAACGCCTTGGCTGTGGAGCCTCCTTTTTTTGAATACCACTTCATAGATATCGATCGCAAAAAGATCAACGCACTATCCAAGGCAGTTGAAGGGAAGGACAATGTCCATCTCTATAACGAGGATTGCAACACTGTCCTTTTGGAAAAAGTTTTCCCCAGGGCGCGCTGGACCGATTATAGGCGAGCGCTTTGCATCCTCGATCCGTATGGCCTGCACCTGGACTGGGAGGTGATCCGAACAGCCGGGGAATTAAAGACCATTGATATTTTTTTGAATTTTCCCATCATGGATATCAACATGAATGTGTTGCGGCATGACACCGGGAAAGTCGAGAAAGACCAGGCGGCTCGGTTCACCAGGTTTTGGGGAGATGAATCGTGGCGGGAAATTTCCTATAAATCCTCTCCGCAGCTTCCTCTTTGGGGAGATTGTGATACAATAAAACAGGGTAATGATATTGTTGCCGAGGCATTCAGGCAACGACTCATTTCTGTTGCCGGTTTTACAAATGTCCCTCGGCCTATCCCAATGAAGAACCAAAAAAAAGCTACTGTTTATTACCTGTATTTTGCCTCACAGAAGCCGGTTGCCATGCATATCGTAAAAGATATCTTTAAAAGGTACACCTGATATGGCGCAGAATTCCTCGATCGAATGGACGGGGGCCACCTGGAACCCTGTCACAGGCTGCAGCTATATCAGCGATGGTTGCCGAAACTGCTACGCCAGACGAATGGCCATGCGCCTGCATGCTATGGGGAACCGGAGATACGTAAACGGGTTTAATGTCACCCTGCATCCGGATCTGCTCGATACTCCCCTTCGATGGCGCACTTCAAAATTGATCTTTGTAAATTCCATGAGTGATCTGTTTCATGAAGATATTCCGATAGAATTTATACTCCAGGTATTTACAACGATCAGACAGGCCAAACAGCATACCTTCCAGGTATTGACCAAGCGGGCCGAAAGATTACACGATCTTAGTGACGAGCTTGACTGGCCTGATAACCTGTGGATGGGGGTGACGGTAGAGTCAGGGAAATATACCAACCGGATAGATTTGCTGCGCAAGGTTCCAGCCGCGGTCAAATTCCTCTCTATCGAACCGATGGTTGGGCCGGTCGGCAAGCTGGATTTGACTTCTATCGACTGGGTTATTGTCGGTGGTGAGTCAGGCCCTGGCGCCAGGCCCATAGAAAAAATCTGGGTTAATAATATTAAGGACCAGTGTATTGTCGGCGGAGTGCCATTTTTCTTTAAACAGTGGGGAGGGGTGAATAAGAAAAAAACAGGTCGGCTCCTGGATGGAAAAACATGGAGTCAGTACCCTCTATCAGTCAATATTTAAATTTTTTTGGGTATCAAACCTTGCGTTAATTTGTGCCGAAAAATGAAAATTCTTCCATTTTGGCGCAAAACCTGTCGAAGCCATAGTTGCTTTTAATTTGTGTTTAATTTTTTGGGACTATTTCATAATCTTCACCAATCATTCCCCAACCATTTAAACCAAAAACCCCCTTCGTTCCTGGTCTCATACCTTATGACCCCCTACACATATGGCAGAAAGAGTTCTCAAGCCGCGCCGAGGCAATGATGAAAGGAAAACGGATTAAGTCACGGGGCATACAAAGGTATCTCGCTGCTCAGCCGGTAGAGTCCCGCCCCGGGCGGGATTAACCACCCCGCTCCGCCCCGGCTGAGGTCCCTCACCGGGAGCCAGTATACAGCTCCTCCAAGGGTACCGGAGAAGTTACCGGGGAACTTACCGGGGAAGTCCTTTATGCCTTCACGATCAACGTCACGGATAAACCCACTTCACGACATCTAAAACGATCCCCGTTCACGTGCAGGTCGCAGGATGTTTTCCGCGTCGGCGATTGCTCGTCATATAAACAGTGCTTCTGGCAAACAATGCCCCTGTTCTGCACCGGCTTGGAAGCGTCGGGCGGTCGATTAATGCAAATCGCAAATTCAATTTGTATTTTGCATAAATCCATCGTATTCATTTTGTATGCAGCTTATTCATCGCACCATGGGGCCGTATCTCGCGCGCCTCGCGGAGCAGTATCCGGTGGTGACCGTCACCGGTCCGCGCCAGAGCGGCAAGACAACCTTGTGCCGCATGGTGTTCCCCGGCAAAAAATATGTCAGCCTCGAAAATCTTGACACCCGTCTGTATGCCACGGAAGATCCGCGGGGTTTTCTCGCCGGCCTCCCTGAGGGCGGTATTCTTGATGAGGTTCAGCATTGCCCGGATCTTCTTTCCTATATCCAGACCGTTGTCGATACGGATGAGCGAAAAGGGCTTTATATTCTGGCCGGCAGCCGGCAATTCAAGGGAGCCGGCACTGTCAGCCAGTCCCTTGCCGGCCGCACCCCACTGCTCAAACTGCTGCCCTTCAGCATTGAGGAACTCGGCGTCGAGCGGACGGGTACGGAAGTGGACCGTCTCCTGCTGACCGGTTTTTATCCGCGGATATGGAAGGAGCAGCTCAATCCGACAGAAGCTCTGGGAAGCTACCTGGAAACCCATGTCGAACGGGACACCAGGCAGCTTGTTGCCGTCAAGGACCTGTCCCTGTTTCAGCGGTTTGTCACCTTGTGTGCCGGCAGGATCGGCCAGTTGCTCAATTTCAACAGCCTGGCCGCTGATACCGGCATCTCCCGGCAAACGGCGAGCAACTGGCTGTCGCTGCTCGAGGCAAGTTATGTCGTGTTCAGGCTGCCGCCCTATTTTGCCAATGTCGGCAAGCGGCTGGTCAAGTCACCGAAACTCTACTTCTATGATGTCGGCCTGGCCTCGTACCTGCTGGGCCTGGAAAACACGCTGCATGTGAGCCGCGACCCGCTCAGGGGCAATCTCTTCGAAAATATGGTGGTGATGGAAGCGCTCAAGTACCAGCTGCACAGGGGCAAGCGCAGCAATCTCTATTTTTACCGGGACAGCAACGGCAACGAGGTTGACCTGCTGTTCAGTATAGGTCCCGACCTGTTTCCGGTGGAGATCAAGGCCGGAATGACCCTTACCACGGCATACTTCAAAGGGCTGGACCGGTTCGGCAGACTTTTCGATCTGTCTCAGGGTCGGGGATTGGTTTATGGCGGGAAGGAGCAGCAGCAACGGTCAGGAACCCTGGTATTTCCAGCCTTCAGCGTGCATGAACTGATTGCCGAGATGGAAGCCCGGTTCATGAATTCTCAATGATTTATCCGATCACCTGTACATTTTTCACGATATGGTTTGCAATCCGGTTCGCCTGAATTGAAGAAGGAGAAGGAATACATATCGGGTTTTTCGCCCAACTGTCTGTCCATCGATCTTGAAGTCGGCAGGAATGACAGGCGCATCCACGCTTTTGCCGGCATCCACGGGAAAACCGGCAAGACCTGTGTTTACCGGCAGGGAGATGTGCGGGAAGCCCTGAAAAGGCTGGATGACTTTGCCCGGGAAACCTCCTTCTTGCTGGGCCATAATCTGATAGCCTTTGACCTGCCGCATCTTGCCGCGGCACAACCCGATCTTCTCCTCCTCTCCAAGCCGCCGGTGGACACCCTGCGGCTCAATCCCCTGGCATTCCCCCGCAACCCCTATCACCACCTGGTCAAGCATTATCAGGACGGCCAGCTCAAGCGGGGCAGACTGAACGACCCTGAGCTTGACGCCCGGTTGACACTAACCCTGTTGGAAGATCAGTGCGAGGCCCTGCGGCGGACATCGCCGGAACTGCTTGCCGTCTGGCACTGGCTGACCACCAGGGGCGAAACCGCCACGAACGAAAACAGAGGGGTTGACGCCCTTTTTGCCGTGGTGCGGCGGAAGCCTCGTCCTTCACGTTCCCGGGCCCGGGCTATCATCCGACAACTGTTGCTGGATATTTCCTGCCGGACCCGGGCCCGCGAAATCCTGGAAACCGCCCCGATGAATGACTGGGCTCTGGCCTATGCGCTGGCCTGGCTGTCGGTGAGCGGCGGGAATTCGGTGATGCCGCCGTGGGTCCGCCACCAGTTTCCTGAAGCCGGAATAATGGTGAAACGGCTGCGGGACAGCGCCTGCGGTGATCCGGCATGCACCTGGTGCCGGCAGCGTCATGATGCCCGCAAAGAGCTCAAGCGCTGGTTCGGCTTTGATGATTTCCGGCCGGAGCCTGCCGATGCCGCCGGGATGCCTCTGCAACAGGTCATCGTTGAGGCGGCGATGCGGGGCGAACATGTCCTGGGCATTCTGCCGACCGGTACAGGCAAGTCCCTCTGTTACCAATTGCCGGCCCTGTCCCGGTATGACAAGACCGGAGCGCTGACCGTGGTGATTTCACCGCTGGTTGCCTTGATGGCGGACCAGGTGGCCGGGCTGGAAGCAAGGGGGGTAACCTGCTGCGCCGCTCTCAACGGCCTGTTGTCGATGCCGGAGCGTGCCGATGTTCTTGACCGCGTCCGGCTCGGTGATGTGGGAATTTTGATCATTTCTCCCGAACAGCTACGGAATAAAGGGCTGCGCAATGTGCTGGCCCAGAGGGAAATCGGCGCCTGGGTGGTGGATGAGGCGCATTGCCTCTCCAAGTGGGGGCATGATTTTCGGCCCGATTATCGGTATGTCGGGCGGTTTATCAGGGAAAAGGCCGGGGCTGATGCCGTCCCTCCCGTCCTCTGCCTGACCGCCACCGCCAAGCTCGATGTGGCGGCCGATATCCACAATTATTTTCAGGACAAACTGGGGATCAATCTCCAGCTTTTCGACGGCGGTGCGCAGCGGACCAATCTGGATTTTTCCGTGGTGCCGACGGCTTCCGGCGAGAAATTCGCCCATATCCACCAGATTTTGGAACACTACCTGCCGCCGGGAAAAAACGGCGGTGCCATTGTCTACTGTGCCACCCGCTGGATGGCGGAGCGCGTCGCTGAATTTCTGATGGAAAAAGGACTGGCCGCCGCGCATTTCCATGCCGGCTTGCCGCCCGAAACCAGGAAAAGCGTCCAGACCCGCTTCATTGCCGGAGACCTGCGGGTGATAGCGGCCACCAATGCTTTTGGCATGGGAATCGACAAGCCCGATGTGCGGCTGGTTGTCCATGCCGACATCCCGGGGTCCCTGGAAAATTACCTGCAGGAGGCAGGCCGGGCCGGCCGGGACAGGCAGGCGGCATTCTGTGTTTTGCTCTACACGCCCGAAGATGTCGAAAGGCAGTTCGGCATGTCGGCCTATTCGCGGCTCAGTCGCCGCGAGATCCAGGCGATCCTCAAGGCTCTGAAGAACCTGGACCGCAGGAAACGCATGGGCGGGGAAGTGGTGGCCACAGCCGGCGAGATCCTTGCCGAGGAGGAGGAAGGGGCCTTCAGCCGGGATTCGGGCACCGACGATACCCGGGTGCGCACCGCCATTTCCTGGCTGGAAGAAGCGGCTCTGCTCAGCCGGGAGGAGAACCGGGTCCAGGTCTTTCCCTCCTCGCTGCGGATAACCACCCTGGAAGAGGCGGAAAAGAAACTGCTCAAGGTCCGGATAACCGGCGAATATCGGCGTCAACTGCTGAACACGGTGGAAGCCTTGATCACCGCTGATGCCGATGAAGGGATCTCGACCGATGAGCTGATGGGCTCCTGCGGGCTCACGGCCGAGGGTGTGCGCCGGGCGCTGTATGACCTTGAACGTGTGGGAATAGCCAGCAACGATACGGTGTTGACCGCCTTTGTGCATGCCGGGGTGGAACGATCTTCCCAAAAACGTCTTCAAGAAGCGGCGGCCCTGGAAACGGCCCTGATCGATGCACTGCGGATCGCGGCCCCTGAGCTGGACAGCGGCGAGACATCGGTCCTGCACCTGCGTCATGCAACCCAGCGGTTGAAGGACGAAGGACATGCCTTCGCGTTGCCGGAAAAGGTCTGGCGGATCCTCAGGAGCATCTCCCAGGACGGCCGCAGCGAGGATGGCGGGACCGGAAGCCTGAATCTGCGGCGGTTGGATGCGGAGTCGGTGGCCGTGAAGCTGCAGCGCGACTGGCCGTCACTGGAGAGAACAGCCCGCCTGCGGCGCGAGGCCGCTCTGCATATGCTTGAACATCTGCTCGCCTGCCTGCCCCAGGGCCAGCGGGGCACCGATCTCCTGGCGGAAACGACCCTGGGCAGATTGACCGGCGCGCTTGAGGGGAACCTGGTCCTCAAGGCGCAGGTCAAGGATCCGCAGAAGCTTGTCGACCGGGCCTTGCTCTGGCTGCACGAACAGGAGGTTATCCGCCTCAACAAGGGCCTGGCGGTATTCCGGCCGGCCATGACCATCCGCATCAGCCAGGAAAGACGGAACTTCCGCAAGGCTGATTTTACCCCGCTGCAGTTGCATTACCAGGAACAGGTGGTGCAGATCCATGTCATGGCCGAGTACGTGCATCGCGGTCTGCAGGCAATGGCGGAGGCCCTGCGGCTGACCATGGACTACTTCAGCCTGAAGCGCGAGGAATTTATCCGCCGCTGGCTGCCCGGCCGGGAGAAGGAACTGTCCAGGCAAACCACGCCGGAGTCCTGGCGCGCCATTGCTGAGTCGCTGCACAACCCAATCCAGCAGGGAATCGTCGCCGATGACCGGGAGCAGACCAATGTCCTGGTTCTCGCCGGTCCCGGCTCGGGAAAAACCAGAGTCCTGGTCCACCGCATCGCTTACCTGGTGCGGGTGCGACGGGAAAATCCGCGCGGAATCGTGGCCCTGGCCTACAACCGGCACGCGGTCGTGGAGATCCGCCGCCGTCTCGGAGAACTGATCGGTGCTGATGCCAGGGGCGTGACCGTACTGACCTGCCATGCCCTTGCCATGCGCCTGACCGGGTCAAGCTTCGTCGAACGGGAAATACGAAAAGATGATGGAGATGTCTTCAAGGAGGTGTTGCGCCAGGCCGTGGCCCTGCTCAAGGGCGAAGGGCTGCCGCCGGAAGATGCCGATGAACAGCGGGACCGCCTGCTTGCCGGTTTCCGCTGGATCCTGGTGGATGAATACCAGGATATCGATCCTGAGCAGTATGAGCTGATCTCGGCCCTGGCCGGCCGGACCCGCCTGGATGAGGACGGCAGGCTTACCCTGTTTGCCGTCGGCGACGACGATCAGAATATCTACGCCTTTGACGGCGCTTCCGTGGAGTTTATCCGCAGATTCGAGGCGGATTATGCGGCCAGGCCCGCTTATCTGGTGGAAAATTACCGTTCGACCGCCCATATCATTGCCGCCGCCAATCTCGTTATCGCCCCTGCGGCCCGGCGCATGAAAACCAATTATCCGATCACCGTCGATCGCAAACGCAAAAAAGATCCCCAGGGCGGCCGCTGGCAGCGTGTTGACCCTGTTGCCCGGGGGCGGGTCCAGATCCTGCCGGCCGGAAGCGATAGCATGACCCAGGCCATGGCGGTGATGACTGAACTGCAGCGCCTGGCGGCACTGGTGCCTGACTGGGACTGGGCGCGGGCGGCGGTGATCGCCCGGGAGTGGAAATACCTTGAACCGGTGCGCAGTTTCTGCGAACTGAACCGCATCCCCGTGCAAATGGCCGATGAGTCAACCCTCGCATTCCGGCGTCTGCGGGAAACACAGATCATGATGGATTGGCTGCGGGACAGAAACAGCAGCCTCGTTGATGCTGCACGACTGAGGGAATGGCTGAGTTGTCGGCCGGATGGAAACTGGTGGTCCCTGCTGCGGGAGGCGGTTGAGGAATACTCGCTGGAAACGGGCGGGGTGGAGTTGCCTGCCCGCCACTTCATTGAGTGGCTGGTTGATTGGGGCAGGGAGGCTCGGCGGAGGCAGACCGGGCTCATGCTGCTAACCGGACACAGGGCCAAGGGGCTGGAATTTGATCACGTTGCCGTCCTTGACGGCGGCTGGCAGAGAATCGGCAGCAACGAAGATCATGATGCCGGTCGGCGCCTGTACTATGTCGCCATGACGCGTGCCCGGCAGACTTTGATGCTGGCCTGTTTTGCCTCCGGACATGCACTGCTTGACCGCCTCCCGGAAGAGCCATGCATCCTGCGGCGTTCGGGAATACGGTTACCCCCTCCTCCGCCAGAGCTTACCCGCCGCTATCTGCGCTTGACGCCCGCGGATGTTGATCTGGGTTTTGCCGGCCGCTATGGATCAAAAAATCAAGTCCATAAAGCGATTGCGGAACTCTCGGTGGATGATCCGCTTGTCCTCCATCAGGAAGGAGAACTGCGCGAACTGCTGGACCGCGGCGGAAAGGTGATCGGCAGGCTTGCCCGGAATTTTTCCCCGCCGGCGGGAATGCAATGCATCGAGGCCCGGGTTGGGGCAATTTACGTCCGCAGGCGTGAAGAGGCCGGGACTGCATTCCAGGACAGGATACGATGTACCCGGTGGGAAGTGGTGCTGCCGGAACTGGTCTATGAACCATGAAAGACTGCATTCAGGACCACCGGGAGGTCGATGAAAAAACAAAGCATGTGTCTTGACTGGCCGGAGGAGGTCTGTACCGGGGATACGCGGTACTTGCGCTGGTCTCAGCCAGCCTCCAACATCTGCCTTGATTTTCACGGGGATCCGGTGAACGCCCGGCTGGTGGTTTTTTCCGACGGCAACCATCACATGGCCCTCAGGGACTGCCTGGACCTGTTTGTTCGGCAGAACAGAGACCTGTCAGGGGTTTTCTACGCCACAACACCACCGGGCCCCATTGCCACCCTGCTCAGGCAGGGCGGCCTGCGGCTGGGCAACCTGGTTCTTCGCGTCTCTCCCCATGTGTTTATCAGCCCTCCGGAGGTCCTGGATGGACTTGCGGCGGACGGGCTGATGGCCGAACATTGCCCTTTTGCGCAAAACCGGGGCAATGTCCTGCTCATACACAAGGGGAACCCGAAAAATATCTGCTCGGTATCGGACCTGGTCCGTAATGATATTCGCCTTTTTCTGTCCAACCCCCAAACAGAGAAGGGCAGCTTCACGGCGTATTACAACACCCTGAAAAACCTGGTATCCGGCGGTGATCCGCGCAACAGTTTCCCGGACGACAAAATTGCACGGGGTCGGATTCTGTTCGGAAAATGCATTCATCATCGTGAGGCGCCCCAGGCGGTTGCGGAGGGTTCAGCCGATGCGGCCGTGGTTTTTTATCATCTGGCCTTACGATATATTCGGATCTTTCCGGACCATTTCAAAATGATTCCCCTGGGCGGAAGTGTTGACAATCCCGAGCCCCTGCCCGGCAATGTCATCGGCAGGATAAACATGGGCCTGGTGGGAGACGGCGGCGCCTGGGGCCGCAGGCTCATCTCCTTCCTTCGTTCACGGCAGGCTTCGGAGATATACGTCTATCACGGCCTGCACCCGCTATCGCCGGTTGATCCGCCACCCTGACCCGCTCTCCGTTCAGGCATCGTCCAGGCCATTCCGCCGAACCGTTTCAAAAAAAACTCCCTTGCTCGAAAGAGGGGTGATCTTTTTCTCCCGGAAGGCTATATTGCCTGGAAGGAAAAAATTGCCCCCCGGAAACAGACGCCCTCCACCAGGCTGAAGCCGGGCAGGCAGAACAGGATTCCTCCCTTTTCCCCCGACCCTGCTTTTCTGAAAAAATCCGCCTTATTGAACGGCAGCATTCCAGGAGCACGACCCCGTCATGACTGTTTCATCCGAACCGAAAAATTTGAGAGAACTCGTCGAAAACGAATTTGCCCGCATCGAGAAGACCTTCGAAAGCGGACAGATCACCAGCGGCGTGCCCACCGGCTTTTATGATCTCGACCGCCTTGTCGACGGCATCCATCCCGGCGACATCATCCTGGCGGCGGGCCGCCCCCTGATGGGGAAGACCGATTTCCTGCTCAACGTGGCCATGCAGTTCGCCGCGGAGACGTCCCGGCCGGTTGGCATTTTCTCCCTCCGCCACGATCAGCCCATGGTCGGCCGCCGAATGCTGGCCGCCCAAAGCCGGATTCCCATGCACAGAATGGTCCGCAGGCTCCTGAGTGGCGACTGGCCCAAGCTCACCCGCGCCACCGGCATCCTCGCGAATCTTCCCGTGCAGGTGGAAGCGGGGACAGCCGGCACCGACCGGCAGCTTCTTGATTTCATCGAATCCATGGAGGGCGGCGCGGATCCGGGCCTGATCGTCATTGACGGCTTTGAGCTCATGACCACGGCGGACAGACACACGTCGCGCCGGGCCGAGGCCGGGGCGCTGGTCCGTTTTCTCCGCAACCTCGCCCGGGCAAAAGGGGCGGCGATCATCGTCAGCCTCACCACCCCGCCCGGGGATGGCGCCCGGGGGGACAAACGGCCCGTCATCGATGACCTCGGGGAATGGGAATCTCTGGCGGCGGACGGGGCCGACATGGTGCTGTTTTTCCACCGGCCCGAGGCCTATCTGGTCTACACCCGGGACAAGGGGGTTGTGGAGCTGATCGTGGCCAAAAACAATTACGGCGCAACCGGGACCATCAGGCTTGCCTACCTGGAGGCGAACTGCCGCTTTGCCAACCTGGCCGAGGGGTTTGAAAAACACATTCCCGCTCGGGATAATGAATGACGAGGACCTGGTAATCCACAAGTCAAACGGGTAGTTGTTTGATGTCCCTGATCAGTGAATACAGATTCGAATGCAAGGAAGGTGTGCTGATCCTCCACCCCAATCTCCGTCAGGCCCAGTGCCTGCTCAGGCACCCTTCGGGAATCCTGCCGCTCTGTCCCCGTTATGAGCCGGAAAGCGGCCAGTACCTCCTGCCCTTCGGCTACAGTCTGTCCATGGATGCTCTTCTCCGCCTTGTCGATTCGCTGGGCGGCAGGATCCTCCAGGGCGTTTCCCGTTTCCGCAGAAACAAGGCCGCCCTGCTCAAATTCTGCTTCAATGCTGGCCGGCCGGCCGTTGAACTGATGGAAGACTGTCCGGCCCTGATCGGCCTGATCGCCTCCCGACTTGACGCGACATTGCCCATAGGCGAGTACACGGAAAAGGCGGCCGGGCTCCTGCGGCGCAAGCGGGGAGAAATCCTCTCCTCTTTGTCGTATCCGGCCTCCAAGTCGGTCATCCGGCTGCTGCGGAAGATTCCGGCGGCGGACTGCGAAAGCGCCCATCTGGAGGCCCTTCGGAACATCATCGTTACGGGCGATCCCGTCAAAATAAAAATTCTCCGCCACGCCCAACATATCAACTGGCTGGTTCTGCAGCTGTTGTCGGAAAAATATTTCCCCGCCCGGGTGCACCCCTCCTTTGTTCTGGAAACGGGCAGATTGGCGGATCCGGAAGCAATCGAGGAGGTGTGGCTGCAGATAGCGGAAATGGACAGGCTCATCGAGACGGCCGCCTGTGAACTGCACGTTCCCGCCCTGCGGAGGCTGGAGTCCCTGGAACCTGTCCATGACATACTGGTGGACGAGTATCTGGCGGCACGAAGATACCGGGAAATCGCCGGGTTATCGTTCCCCGAACCGCCCTTGCCGGGCTTGGAAACAGCCAACGACAACACTGTTTCCTGGGGCATTTTTCCCCTGAAAAACGGCATGGAACTCTTGCGCGAAGGTGTGGAAATGGACCACTGCATTGCCACCTATGCCCATGACATCGTCGCGGCAAATGGAGAGCTGTACGCCTATCATGTTCAGATGCCGGGGAGACCGCCGGCAACGGTTCTCATCAGAAGAAATTCCCTGCACGGAACATCCCGCGTGCAAGAAATAAGGGGCCACGGCAATACCCCCGTCGACCCCGGAATCGAACTCTTTGTCAACGATTGGCTGGTCCGGCGCGAGGCCGGTCAGGACCGGGAGGCGGCGGGCGGCAGCGCTGAGTATCCCGGCGCCGCGCAGACCTGAGGGCACGTCTTGCCGCGGCAGCCTCAGAGAGGCAAAAAAACAGTGTAGCCCACCAGGCGGCGTACAATATAAAAAGCCGGGGCCAAGGCCCCGGCGAACTCCTGTTTGTCAGCAATTATTCGACTTCAAACTCCACCGGCATCAGCCGCCGAAATCATAGTCAAACTTCTCATTTCTTTCAGGGCTGAATGAATGCTTCACTCCGAACCTGCTTTCTTCCTCCATGGTCGGAACCCCTTCCTCGACAGTCGGGCAGGACTCAAGCATTTCGCACAGCCTGTCATCCAGCTCGGTCATGATGATATGCAGTTCGTCGATCTGGGGTTGTAATTTATATTTGTTGATAGACGGGATCCTGTCTATCTCGCTGGACAGCTTGTGCAGTCTTTCGCTCCACATCTCCAGCTCCGAAGCAACACTTGAGCAATAATATCTGCTGGCCATAACGTACCTCCTGTCTTCAATGCTGTTTCTCATTTTTTTCTTCAGGGAAACCAGGTCATCAACCACAGCATCATCCAGACGAGGAATCCTTTTTCCCTTATCTATATAATAAGAATCATTACCTGATACGCAATAGGCTTTTCAGTTCCAGGCAAGGACAGAAAGGGCATTGTCTGGGGAGTTGGCAGCGCCCCACCCCGCGATTGCGGGGACGAATGAGGAGAAGAGCATGTTTGCGCGGCCGACCTGCGTCTGGTGGCAGGGAGTTCGATTGTTTGGCAGGGTGCCCAGCTACCCAGGCACCCCCCCGATTTCGATTTCGATGAGATATTTCCTGCGCTGGGTAACGAAAATTTGCACCCGTCGGGGTCGGGTTCGCTATCGGGAATGGGATCGATCCTAATTACGGCAGGGGCAGAGTGGTCTTTTGGCGCACGGCAGTTTCTGCATCCTCTCTACCTGATCTGTCGTTATGTTATTCATGCGTCATCGGTCGGCAGTCTCCGTTTCATTGCGCTTACTTCCTCTGGAGAGGGCAATAAATAGCCTAACAGACTAACAGCCTACAGCCTCACAGTCTCACCAAACCGCTGTCCCGGGATCAAATCAAGCAGGGTGAAAACCTGTCCAGGCTATGAGATCAAAGCTGCTTTTCCCTACTGCCTTCGGCCCGGCCTCCATGATTATCATCCGTGCTCTTCTTTTGCCCCATGTTTCCGCCTGTGCCCACTATATCCCGTCCCGAACAATTGTCCATCATGATGACGAAAACCGTCATTTCCCGCGCCGCCGCAATTCCCTCCTTGACAAACCCGC
>Ga0209270_1001582_pt1 | contig 29958 bp, 34 predicted proteins | sample MTBAKSrepl1MetaG_FD_187456 | JGI IMG/M metagenome (GOLD analysis project Ga0209270, IMG submission 187456) | Enrichment culture microbial communities from Arthur Kill intertidal strait, New Jersey, USA, that are MTBE-degrading - MTBE-AKS1... | ecosystem: Environmental > Aquatic > Marine >...
GCCATGATCTTCACCTTTTAGAGAGATCTTGTATCATAGCTGTCCACTTTTCAAGTTTTGATGATTATTCTTGACCGTTTTAGCGGTTCACTTTTGAACTGTTATCAGTTCACTTTTCAAGTGTTATCGGTTCACTTTTAAAGTTCTGCTAACACAGTCTCAGTAAATTTGTTGACAAATAAAAACTATGGTGCTATCCTAAGAAATTAGAATGTACAAAATACAGCATTGAAAGGATCGGTAAGATGACGCACGTAATTACTGATGAATGCATTGTTTGCGGTTCCTGTGAAGCGGAATGCCCACAAAACGCAATTTCCATGGGTGAAGAACATTTCGAAATTGACCCATCCAAATGCATTGATGATGGGGCTTGCGTTGAAGTTTGCCCGGTAGATGCCATCATCAAAGAAGACTAGTCCCATTTTTAAGCTTAAAAAAAGAGCGCCACTATGGACGTGGCGCTCTTTTTTGTTTATTCCATTCTATAATTACTGCAATTATGAAGAAATTCATCACCATCGCAGGAAATATAGGAGTGGGAAAGTCCTCCCTGGTACGATTACTCAGCCAACGATTACAATGGGATCCTTTCTTTGAACCGGTTGCCAACAACCCATACCTATCTGACTTTTATACCGATATGAAAACCTGGAGTTTTCATTCACAGACCTATTTCCTTTCCAATCGACTGAAAGTATATGGAGATTTACTGGAATGTCCCAATTCGGTCATCCTAGATCGCAGTCTATATGAGGACGCAGAAGTATTTGCAAGAAATCTATATCTGCAGGGACTGATGAGCCAGCGCGATTACGAGACCTATGAAATCATCTACCGCACCCTGCTACGATTTCTCCCTACCCCCGATCTGGTGGTTTATTTGCGCGCTTCAACTTTTACCCTGATCGAAAGAATCCGCAAACGCGGTAGAGATTACGAGAAAAATATCAGTGAAGAATACCTGCAGCAATTAAATGACACTTATGAAACATGGATATGTAATTTCACTTTATGTCCTGTACTAACTGTTCCATCGGATAATCTGGATTTTGTGAATCATTCCAGACACATGGATCTGATCCAACAAAAAATTCAGGAAAAAATATCAGGAAAAGAAGAGGTAATATTTTCTCCCGAAGAATATAACCAGATATAAATAAATAACTGCAAAAGCAGAATAAAACGAGTTAACGGGGTTCTACGATGAATTTTATAGCCGTTCTCACCTTTCCATCTATTTCAACATTGACGAATTCAGGAATAAAAACCACCGTTATACCATCCTGATCTAGAAAATTCTTAGCCAGAATAAGGGCTTTAATGGATTGGTTTATTGCTCCTGCACCGATCGCCTGTACCTCAGCATGCTTATGCTCTCGAATTACTCCCGCGATAGCCCCTGCGACTGCTGCTGTGCGGGAAACAGCTTTCACTTTGATCACATCCATGGTTTCCCTTCCTTTCAGAAGATTGTCTGAACTTTCTATCCCTAGTGATAGGGAGCAATTCTTATAAAAATGGTACAAGCATTGTACAAAAAAGGAACAGGTTATACAAGCATACCTGATAACTTTTTGTGAGGGTTTTTGTTCATATATATATATATATATGTATGTATTTAAAAGTTAATTAACTTAGTAATAGCAGTAGGATCTGTGGATAAGTGGATAAAAACAAATAATAGCCAGATGTAGATTTTCTTCTATTCAATGTCCATATATGGGTAATTTTATTGAATATCTATTTTTTGAGGTTGTGTAGAAACTATGCATAAAAGAGGAATCCTTTCAGATTTTGTTCTCAAAATTACTAACTTCCCACAGATTATCAGAGCGATTTGCAATCATTATCAACAATAGAAAAATAAAAATAGAATTTTTATTCGAAGATATCCACAAAATAAACCATTTATCCACCGTTTTCTACGAGTTATCCACAATATTGTGGAAAGAAATGTGGATAGCTATAATAAACCACTCACTTTTCCCCATTCACCGCAAGTTTCATCGACTGCATCCAGATAGATATCTAATTGTTGTAGCTTCAGTGGAATGGAATCGCGCGAAAAGTTCAACTGCTCACAAAAGTCCTTCCAGCCCCTGACTTCGGGAGAGCGCTTTGGCAGCATTTGCATGATGTTGGTCCAAACCCACAATAATATCCAGATCGATTCATCGAATCGTTCAACTTGATAGTAAGAGGCAGCACCGAGATAATAATTAACACGGGCAGGTGCATATTGCGGAGGGCAATATGATTTATCGGAAAGGATTGAAAAAATAATCGTTAGTTGTTGGTGCAAATCTTGCCAATCGATGAGGTCGTAGTTAGTCGGAGCAAATAGATCTCGCATTCCACTGGCGAGACCGGGTCTGCCAAGATAGGTTGTGATTGCTTCTAATGTAGTTAGGAAGCGCCTCTCTGGAATTGGTTTTCCTGTCAGGCAAGCGATGGTGTTAGCAGCATCGTAGAGAGTTTGCAGGTAAGCGAACACGAAACTCACTGAGAAATTTTTTCCTTGTTCTGCCTGATGCAAATCCATCCACCGTTTCCTGGCGCGGATATAAAAATACTGAGAACGAGCATAAGCATAAGTGGGTGAAAAGAAATTTGAATAGACACCGGCACGTAAGAAATCATAAAAATGATAAGAGTCATAAAGTACAAAGGGTTTCTCACAAAACAGACACCCAAGCCAGGGGTCTTCCCTGAGGGTTTTAGGCTGGTTGAAGATGCGGCGGGGAAAATGTAGTATGTCCAGATTGAATTCGTCTCCCATAGGTATTACTTCGCGGGGTGCCGCAGGTTCAGTGTTGTGGATAAAGACCAGGTCGATATCGGTGTTTTCGCCTATGAAAGGATTATCGGATAATAAGGACCCCACCAGAAAAACACAGGCAATGTCAGGATTGTTCAGCGTTTGTGATTTCACGTGATTGCGGGCGGTTTCCAGGAGCAGGTTCCTTGTTACTCTCATTTCATCATCCTTTTATTTCATTATCGGCAGGGAGGGTTGGAAAGGAGGCATGTGCAAGGTTTGCCGAATGCGATTGTCGATCATCTGGAGATCGGAGAGGTTGTGAACGAAATCAATATCATTGGTGTCGATGGTCAGCACCTTTTTATTTTCACCGGATTTGCTGAAAAATGCATCATAAGCGCCATTCAGGTCATTAATGTAGCCCGATTCCATAGAACGCTCATAAGAGCGGTCGCGCGTGGCAATACGCTGCATCAAAACCTCGGTGCTAGCCTTGAGATAAATGGTCAGATCAGGGATGGGAATCTTTTCTGCGAGAGCAGTGTGTACCGAATAATACATATCCAGTTCATCCCCGGTGATGTTGATGTCTGCAAAGAGGGCATCTTTTTCAAAAGTATAGTCGGTAAGCAGGTTCTTGCCGGTTTGCAACAAGACAGGCACGTTATTACGTTGCTGGCGGTAGCGGCTCAAGAGAAAAAATATCTGGGTTTGAAAAGCATAACGAGCACGATCTTGATAGAATTCCTGCAAGAAAGGATTTTCTTCAAAAATCTCAAGTAATAAATTGGCTTTAAACGAGGGCTGTAGAAGGCGGGCAAGGCTGGTTTTTCCGACGCCGATGACTCCTTCAATGGCAATGTACATGAGCGCTCCTAAAGAAAAATATTGACAACGGGATTAAATAATCTAAACTATTATATAACATTGATTTATGAAAAATGGAGGGATAGAATGCCATCACTAAATCGAGTTCAATTAATTGGTAGGTTGGGGAAGGATCCCGAAAATCGCAGCACTCCCAAAGGCAGCGCGTATACCACTTTTTCTCTGGCGGTAGACCGGCGCTGGAAAGATAAAACCGGCGAAACACACCAGGACACTGATTGGTTCAATGTAGAGGCCTGGGGAAAACTGGGCGAGCTTTGCGGAAAATTTCTCACCAAGGGTAAACTGGTCTATCTGGAAGGAAGACTGCGTACCCGTCGTTATGAACACGAGGGCAGCACGCGCTATTTCACCACTGTTGTATTGGGCGCCATGCAGATTCTTGAGAAGAAGACCAAAGAACCAGAATTAGTCGAGGAATCGGAAGAAGAAGTCGCAGATTAAAAGTATAAAGGCTGCCAATTATCGACAGCCTTTTCTTTTTTCATTTCTAAAGCTCTTCGAGCTGGGTGACCATATTATCGATCAGATCAAAACCACCCTGCCAGAAAGCAGACCGACGAACATCCATACCGGCTTCGTCCAGTATTTGCATTGGGGCTTTTGAACCGCCTGTGGATAACATGTGAATATAACGCGGTTTGAAAGCATCGCCTTCTGTTTTGAACTGTTTGTAAAGTGAAAGAACCAGCAGCTGACCAAACGCATACGCATACACATAGAAGGGGGTATGGTAGAAATGCGGGATGGAAACCCATTCCCAGCGGAACTCTTCACTGAGGGTCAGAGAATCACCAAACTGGTCTTTTAAGTTCTGATAATAGGCATCCGATAATTCATCCACTGCAGCACCCTGCTGCGTCATATCATGGGCGGTCTTTTCGAACATCGCAAAGAAGGATTGGCGCATGATGGTGGCATAGGAATCATCGACTTGTTTGAAGAGCAAATCGCGGCGCACGTTCTCATCTTTTTCCTCGGAAAGCAGGCGGTCGATGAGCATCATTTCACCAAAGGTGGAGGCGGTTTCTGCCAGCGGCAGGCAGGCGTGCTGGGTGAACAGACTGTGATCGGCTGCCAGCAAGGAATGGATGGAATGCCCAAGCTCGTGTGCAAGGGTAGCCACATCTTCTGCCTTACCCTGATAGTTGATCAGCACCCAGGGAGTGATATCTGGAGCAACTGTGGCGCAGAAAGCCCCAGAGCGTTTGCCTTTGCGCACCTCACTATCCACATGCTGCGAGGCGATGACCTTGTGGGCTAGCTGGGCAAACCGTGGGTCGAATTCGGCGAAGGAATCGAGCACCATTTCGGATGCCATGCCAAAGGAATAGTTCTTGTTGGATTCTGCCGCGGGGGCGTAAATGTCATAACGACGGATGCTGTCAACACCCAACACTTTGGCTTTCAAACGGAAGAAGCGTTGAAAGACGGTGGCGTTTTTCTTGCATACATCCAGGAGCGTGTCAATTACTTCATCGGGAATATCATTGGCGAGGTTGCGGGCAGAGATGGGGGTCTTGTAACCGCGTAGCCCTATATTCTCGTTGCGCCAATCGCGCACGATGGTCTGGTAGATCTGCCCCAAGATAGGTCCTTCATCGCCATAGACCTGATAGAGCTTCTGATAAGCAGCGGCGCGCCTCTCGGGATCGGAATCGCGGACCAATGCCATTAACTCACCGCGCGTGAGCTCCTGTTCTTTTCCGTCCAGCATGACTTTGAAAGTATAGCGGTTGGTGATGGAATCGTACAGGCGTATGATGGCTGAAAAACCGGTGAGATCCTTGATATTGATGATCTTTTCTTCCGCTTCGGAAAGGGTATGCGGTTTGAAATGGCGCATTTCCTCCAACCAGTAGCGGTAATCCCCGGAGCCTGCCATAAGGGCATCGGCGATTTTATCGGGAAGCTGCTTCCACCACAGGTTGAAGAATAGTACTTTATTGGATTGTTCTGCTGCAAATTGTTCGGTGCGAGCAGCCAGGCTCTGAGATTGCTGGTTTTGGGTATCTTCGGTGAACCATAATTCGGCATAATCGTTGATAATCGTGACCTGGCGAGATAGGGCTTCCAACTCCTTGATGATCTCCAGAAATTTTTCCGGGGAGATATCGTCGGTCAGTTCTGCCCGGTGTTTTTCAAAATCCGCCACCATTATTTCTGCCTTATTGAATGCTGCTTCCATTTCAGGGGAATCGGCAGAGGAAAACAGGTCCTGCAAACTCCAACGGGAGGGATCGGTATTTAATTTTTCAGGTGACATGGGATTTCCTTTTTTAATTAATGTTTTTAAGAATGACTAAATCATTATACTGCAACGTCATTTCGTGTTTCGTCATCAGACGTAATGGCGGCGCTCATCTTTTCATGCAGCGCCGGATTGGCAGCAATCATAGCGTAAGGAGGTTTGAAATAATCGCGGTTGCCTTGCAAATCGGTCACCATACCACCGGCTTCTTCCACCAGCAGCGTACCGGCGGCGATATCCCAGGGGTGAATGCCGATCTCCCAGTAGCCATCCACCCAGCCGGCAGCAACGTAGGCGATGTCAATAGCGGCTGAACCCAGACGGCGGATTGCCTGTGAGCGTTGCAGAAACGTAGTGAAATGATCCAGATTATTACCGTGCAGACCATCTGTCTCATATGGGAACCCTGTGACGAGCATGGCATCCAGCAAATCCGTTTTATCTGAAACATGCACACGGGTATTGTTCAAGTAAGATCCTTGCCCGCGTTCGGCGCAGAAACAGTGCTGACGGGTGGGATCGTAAGTGACCCCTAATATAACCTGACCTTGAAAGGCGTATGCCATAGTGACACTGAAAATTGGGACACCATGGGCATAGTTGGAAGTGCCATCCAGAGGATCGATGAACCAGCAGTGTTCAGACTGTCCTGCGAGGTAACCGCTTTCTTCGGTAATAATGGAATGTTGCGGGAATGCCGCGCGGATCTCGCCCAACAGATAGTCTTCCGAACGCTTATCCATCTCGGTGACCAGATCGATACGTCCTTTGTGACGGATTTGATGTTCTTTCAGATAGCCCTGCATGAGCAGTTGCCCGGCATGTTCGGTGAGCCGGATGAGGAAATCTAGATCAGGTACCATACGGTTAATATCTCCAATACTGTGATGGTTAGCGAATACCCTGTACTTCTGCTTCAAGCTGCTCGAAAAAAATCTGCAAGAAAGCGTGCCTGCCCTGCGCCAGGCGCCGCCCGGTTGGGGTATAGAGTTGGTCATGCACATTGCGCAGCTTGAACAGGTACTCATGGTAGACACTGTGATGTTCCCCTTCAGCCAGTTTTCCGCTAGCGAGGAACTGCTCGGAGGGTTTGAAATAAATAGGTTCGCCAGCCTGTACGGCGTAGCCGATGGTGCGGGCGATGCCGATGGCGCCGATCACATCCAGCTTGTCTGCATCGAACAGCGACTTGGCTTCAATGGTGTATGGTTCCTTGGTCTTGCGGAAACGATGGGTGCGAATGCAGTGCTGGACACGCTGGATATCCTGCGCTTGCCAGCCCATTTCTCGCAGGACAAGCGCTGCCTTTTCAGCGGAAAGCAGGTGATGTTCCCCGCGGTTCTGTGTGGTGGGGTCGCTGCCGTCACAATCGTGCAAAAGAGCAGCGCTAAGGAGAATATCCATATCTGCCCCTTCGGCGATGCCGATGACCTGGCAAAGCCGGTAGACGCGCTGGATGTGTTCAAATCCGTGCACCGGGTCAGGGTGCGGATAAAAACATTGGGCGGATTGCAGATCAAGGATTGTACGGGTTGTCATGAAAAATCGATCACCTTTCCTTTTTTAATGACGATCTGGACCAGGTTCTCTCCAAAACGGTAGCCCAGATGACGATAATCAGGCACATTCAAAATGAGCAGATCAGCTTGTTTGCCGGGTTCAAGCGAACCGACCTTATCCTGCCGGCTGACCGCCGCAGCAGCATTGATGGTGGCTGCAGCCAGTGCCTGGGCTGGGGTCATTTTCATGTAACGACAAGCCAGAGCAATCACAAACTGCATATTACCACACCAGGCAGTGCCGGGGTTGAGATCAGACGCCAATGCCAGCAATCCATCGTTGGCAATGATCTCTCTGGCAGGCGTGTAGAGGTTTTCAGCCAACCCAAAGGGAGTGCAGGGCAGCGCCACTGCTACGGTTGGTGTGGCTGCCAGTTTTTGGATATCGGCAGTAGAAATCTTCACCAGGTGATCTGCGGAGGAGGCTCCCAATTCGGCAGCCAGGGCGGCACCGCCGATATTTTCGAATTCATCGACGTGCATCTTGAGCGGATAGTCCAGAGATTTGGCGGTTGAGAGAATGGTGTGCGAATGCTGCAAGTTGAAAACGGTAGGTTCGCAAAAGACATCCACAAAGGGCAGCGGTTGCTTGGTATAGCGTTGCTGCCACCAGGTTTTCAATTGCGGGAGTGCTATTTCAACGAGCAGGTCAACATAATCTTGCGTGTGCCCGGAAAATTCGGGAGGAATAGCATGCGCACCCAGGTAGGTGGGGATGATATCCAACGGCAGTTCTGAATCCAACTCCATGATGATCTCCAGCAAACGCTCTTCCCCCGGGATGTCCAGGGCGTAACCGCTCTTGGCTTCGAGGGTGGTGGTGCCGTGGCGCAGCGCTGCCCGGGCACGCGAAGAAGTGGCTGCTTTTAAATCTGAAGAGCTTGCCTGGCGGGTGGCCCGTACGGTGGCATTGATACCACCGCCGGCAGCCATGATCTCCATATAGCTCTTGCCTTCCAGGCGCTGGGTGAATTCATCAGCACGGTCTCCAGCCCAGATAAGATGGGTATGAGGATCCACAAAACCGGGCATAACCACCTGCTGGTGGGCATCCAGGCGAGTTTCATGAGGAAAGCGGCGCAGCAGATCAGCACTGGTGCCAACCTGCGTGATCGTATCGCCCTGTAACAACACCGCACCGTCGGGTATGATATCTAACTCACCCAGGTGGGCACCGCGCTGCGCTCCACCACGCAGGCATATCAATTGAGAGGCGGAATGAATGAGCATGAATTGATCCTTCTCTAGGATAGTTCAATTATAAGAGGAAAGGATGAAACAAGGCATATGTTGGTATAGTAAAATCATCAAACACAGCAAAGGAAACTGCTATTGACGAGGAAAGTACATGAAAAGAAAAAAACTGCTCAAAACTATCGAGATCACAACATCACTGCTGATATTTGCCGCATTATGGATAGGGCTTTCCTTCAATGTGGGAGGTCCAATCTATTCTGATGAGTTGCTCTATATAGAAATCGGTTTAAACAATCAAAACGTACCCAATTATGGCAACCGTTATTTTCATGTTTATCTCCAGAAAGCGTTTATGGCATTGGCACCTACTCCACTGATTGGGATCCGGGTGTATTGGGCGTTTACGATCTCCCTGACCGCATTGATGGTTTATTGGAGTGCACGTTCATTCCTCAAAGACAGTACTTTTATCCATGGGCTGCTGGCAGCCGGATTCTTCTTCTCTTATCGGTTGATCTCTTCCTATGCAGGGGTAACTTCGGCGGATATCACCGCAATGATGATGACGACTGCCCTGATCTTTGTCTATTTGCAGTATCAGCACACTTCCAAGAAGTGGCTGCTGGTAACACTGGGAGCCTTGAGCTTTTTAGCCTTCAAAACCAAGGAAACCACTCTGTTTGCCAATATCGTAATGGTTGGTTTCTTCTTCGATGAAGACGGAAAGTTCGCATTCAAGAATGTTGTACCTTACCTGAAGAATCTGCTGATTGGTTTTACAGCTGGGATTGGTTTATTTATAGTTCTCGATTCTGTTTTTTTAGGACAGCCATTCTTTGCCATCAGCCCGACAACATTCCGCGAGGTGTTCCAAAATTATGCTTACACAGGCGGTTTCCGCAAAGAACCGGTAAACTGGTACCAGATCTACCTGCTGGATGACATCATGATACCCTTCGTGGTTTTCATCATCAGCGGGGTCAAGTTGCGCACTGCCAAGACCACCCCTCAAAAGAAGGTCGTATGGATCTTCCCGCTGCTGCTGGTCTGTTTCATCACCATAAACATGCTCAAGATCCCGTGGGGCTTTATCGAACGATTCTATTTTCCGGCACTACCAGTGATTGCCATGCTGGCTCCGCAATTTATATCGTTAAAAATTTCCAAAGATGGAAAAGATATGTTGAAAATGGCAGGCATATTGCTGGTGGCAATGCTACTGGTGGTGCTGCTACGCCAATTCGGGATGAACTACGTGACCAGTATCGATTGGACTTACGGGAAATACCTGGAGAGCATTGTCTTCCCGATCTTGTTATCTGTGCTGATCGGGTTGGTGATAGTGATTGAAAAACAGAATTTACTTACTCTCGGCATTTTGCTGGTGTGCCTGGGTTCGTGGATGCTGCCCCAGCTCTCTTACAATTATAAGTATATCTACAACGAACCAACCACCGGACAAAAATTTCAGGCAAAGTACCAACCTTTCCTGGCACATCAGGACGAAATCACAGCCAGTGATGATGTGAAGATGCTGATCACCGCCACCATCTATGAGAACAGCGATGAAGAAATGCGCACGCTCAGCAATAACCCCTATGATCTATTGGGAATGTACAATATGTTGTTTGATCAGCGCACCACCCGCGATAATCTGGTGATCGTTTATCAAATCGAAGACGTGCCGGATACAGTTCTGGCAGAACCGTTTGATTTCATGCTGTTATCGACTATTGATTGGGAATACCTGGGAGCAAATATGCCAGATGTGATAGAGCAGTTGGAACAAGTTTATTCCATCCACATAGATGAAGAACACGGAACGGTGTTCCTCGACCGGTAGTGTTAGACCATTGGATGTTGTGATTGGAAAGTCAGAGGACCGTGGCACGCCCATTGGAGAACTGCTCAAAGGTGATAGCTTGCAGTTTATCCAGGAGATCGTTGCGCATTTCGCACCACATAGAGTGCATGGGGCAATTTTCAGTGAAGATGCAAATACCCGGGTTGTACGTGCATTCATTAAGCATGACCGGACCATCAATGGCTTCGATCACTTCCAGCACGGAAATGTCTTGCGGAGACCTCGCCAGGGAAACCCCGCCATGAGCGCCACGTGAGGTATGGATCAGCCCGGCAACAGAAAGCTGCGAAATGATCTTGGCAAGGAATGAAGAAGGGATATGCTGTTTTTCGGCGATGATGCTGGTAGGTGCTTTCTCGTCCGGATTTAGTCTGGATAGGAAAATAATGGTTCGCATTGCGTAATCGGCTTGTCGTGTGATCTGCATTTCAATTCTTCCTCAATGGATAATTCATCTGAAAATTATCCACTTTTATAAGTCTAACAAATTAATCAGAGTTTGCAAGTGTTTCCAGTATAATCAGGCAATGTCAAATTTTCGATTCTACTATCCAGCCCAGATCCGCTATGCAGACCTGGATGCCCAGTGGCATGTCAATAATGCCCGTTTCCTGACCATTTTGGAACAGGCGCGCCTACACTATCTACTTGAACTCGGTCTGTGGGAAGGGAAATCCTTCCTGGATTTGGGTGTGATCATCGCGGATATCCACATTGCCTATCTGGCACCCATCGAACTGCTGGATGAGATCAAGGTGGGCACCCGCATCTCGCGCATCGGCAACAAGAGTATGACCTTTGAGAATGAGATCCAGGATTGCAAAGATGGATCGATCAAAGCCAAAGCGGAAGTGGTGGTGGTAGCATACGATTTTCGCAGCCAGCAAACTAAAGCGGTTCCGCTGGCCTGGCGCAAAAAGATCAGCGAATATGAAGGCTTAGGCAAATAATACAAAGTGGGGCACTTTCTTATAAGAAGACCGGCTATGGTATTCTGACCTAATTCTTATGCTTTCTTTGGTAAAATCCAGATAAGAATAAAAAAGATCGGCAATTCGTTTGAATTTGCTTTAATGTCTAAAGGAGAATCTGTTGGCTGGATTGGAGAAGTTTACACAGAGCGCGCAGCAAGTGCTAAGCCTGGCGCATCAAGAAGCCGAGCAATTTCATCATTCGCAAATCCGCTCCGAACATATTTTGCTTGGGCTGATCCAAGAGAATAACGGAGTGGCAGGGCGGGTGCTACGCGAACTGGGTGTTGAATTGGAACGTGCCCGTGAGATGGTGTTGCGATTGACCGGTATCGGTACTATCACGCAAGCTCGCATTGATCTATCGGCTGAAGCACAAAAGATCATCACGCTTTCTGTTGAAGAAGCGCAGAAGATGAACAGCCGCTATATCAGTACCGAGCACCTGCTGCTGGCGATCGTAAATTCGGATGAAGGATTGTGCGAAGATGTACTGGCGAAATTAGGCGTGACCTTTGAGCAGGTGCGCCGCCAGATTAACCGTGAGATCAATCAAAAACAAGCGCCATTGCTGCGTGCCACCAAACCGGAAGAAAGCACACAGGCTCCTTCGAAAAAAGGGAAGAAAACTCCACTGGTAGACCAACTAGCAGTCGATCTGACCACCCAGGCAGAAGAAAACAAACTGGACCCGGTGATCGGGCGTGAAAAAGAAATTGAAAGGGTGATCCAGATCCTGGCGCGACGCACCAAGAACAACCCGGCATTGATCGGGGAACCCGGTGTGGGCAAAACCGCCATCGTGGAAGGGCTGGCACAGCGTATTACAGAAGGGGATGTACCCATCCCGTTGCTGGGCAAGCGCGTCTTACGGTTGGACGTGGGTTCTCTGGTGGCTGGTACCATGTACCGCGGGCAGTTCGAAGAACGCTTGAAGCGTGTTATCGATGAACTGAAACGTTCCGACGCTATTCTCTTCATCGATGAAGTGCATATGCTGGTGGGTGCCGGATCGGCAGGTTCATCAGTTGATGCCGCCAATATTTTGAAACCCGCATTGGCACGCGGAGAACTGCAGGTGGTCGGAGCCACTACCCTGGATGAATATCGCAAGAACATCGAAAGCGATGCAGCGTTGGAACGGCGTTTCCAACCGGTGCTGGTGAATGAACCCACCAAAGAAGAAACGATCAAGATCCTGCACGGTATCCGCAAGAATTATGAAGAACACCACCATGTGGTGATCTCGGATGAATCGCTGGAAGCCGCTACCAATCTATCGGCACGTTATATCAGCGATCGCTTCTTGCCAGATAAAGCCATTGATCTGATCGATGAAGCCGCTTCTCGGGTGCGCATGTATAAAAGTGATGTGGCAAAAGTGACCAAACAGATCACCGACGAATTACGTAGCCTGCGCACAAACCATTCCTCTTTGATGGAACAGGGGGATGATGAGGCGGCGCTGGGAGTAGCCAAAAAGATCAAAGAACTGGAAGGGCAGATCAATGCCATCCGCGACCAGTGGGACCGCGGCAGCAGCCCGGTGGTGCAGGTGGATGATATTGCCGAGATGGTATCTATGTGGACGGGTGTGCCGCTGATGCAGATGGCACAGGAAGAATCGGTTAAATTATTGCATCTGGAAGATGACCTGCACCAAATGATCGTCGGGCAGCAAGAAGCCATTGAAAAGATCGCAAAAGCGGTGCGTCGAGGGAGAGCCGGATTGAAGGATCCGCGCCGCCCCATTGGATCCTTCATGTTCCTGGGACCTACTGGCGTTGGGAAGACTGAACTGACCAAAGCGCTGGCGCGTATCATGTTCGGCAGCGAAGAAGCGCTCATCCAACTGGATATGTCTGAATACATGGAACGGCACACTGTCAGCCGCTTGATGGGATCTCCTCCCGGATACGTGGGTTATGATGATGCCGGGCAGCTCACCGAAGCCATTCGCCGCCGCCCTTATTCTATTGTGGTGTTTGACGAAGTGGAAAAAGCGCACCCTGAAATTCACAATACTTTGCTCCAGATATTGGAGGAAGGGCAGTTGACCGATGCGCATGGGCGCAAGGTGGATTTTCGTAATACCATCATCGTGATGACTTCCAATATTGGGGCAGAAATGATCAAACGTCAAACCGGATTGGGTTTTGTGCTCGAGCAGGATGAAAAGAAGGGTGAAGAAGCAGTGTTCAAAGATATCCGCGAAAAATTACTGGATTCTTTGAAAAAAGCATTCCGCCCAGAATTTCTCAACCGCTTGGATAACGTGATCGTATTCCATCCGCTGAACAAGGAGCATATCCACCAGATCGCAGAGATGGAGCTGACCAAAGTAGCCAAACGCCTCTCCGAACGTGAGATCCGCCTGCGTGCCAGCCAGGTAGCCATCGACAAGGTAGCTGAAAAAGGATACGATCCGGATATGGGCGCGCGACCCATCCGACGTGTGATCCAACTTGAGATCGAAGATAAATTATCTGATGCGCTTTTGGCGGAAACATTCAAGGATGGCGATGACATCCTGATCGATGTTGACGCGGAAGGCAATTTTACCCTCCTTAGAGACGACGAACGCTTACCCTCGCCAGGGGAAGCTCTGGAAATGGGTGCGTAGTTCGTTTCACTCCACGCAAAGGGAAGATGTTCTGCATCTTCCCTTTTTTTCGATTTATACTTAGATTGAAAAACTATGGCGAAACTAGAAACAAGATACGTTTGTCAAAATTGCGGTAGGGTCTCTGTAAAATCACTGGGGCGTTGCCCACAATGCGGGGAATGGGACTCTATGGTGGAGGAAGTGGTTCAAGCTGCCGGAGCTGAACGCCGAACCAGCACGGCTGCAACCGCCAGCGCGAAACCATTACGGTTGGATCAGATCAGCGGTGAAAACGTGGAGCGCTGGGAACTGCGCATCGAGGAATTCGCGCGTGTACTGGGGGGAGGCATCGTACCCGGCTCGATCGTGCTGGTGGGTGGTGATCCGGGAATTGGAAAGTCTACCCTGTTGCTGCAGGCGGCGCTGGAATTTGCCAGAGACAAAACCGTGTTGTACGTATCGGGCGAAGAATCCGGGCAGCAGATCAAAATGCGTGCCAAGCGCTTGCTGGTAAAAAAAGATGTAGATTTATCCACAGTTTTTCCACAACAGCTATATTTGCTGACGGAAACGGATCTGGATGCGATTCTGGTGCATGCCCAGCAAATCTGCCCCCAACTGTTGATCGTGGATTCCATCCAGACTATGTTAATGAATGCCTTCACCTCGAGTGCCGGGTCGGTGACCCAGGTGCGTGAATGTGCTTCACAATTGCGGGAATTTGCCAAGGCGAGCGGGATCGCAGTATTCTTGATCGGACACGTCACCAAAGAAGGTATGATCGCCGGACCGCGTGTGCTGGAGCATATCGTGGATACGGTGCTGCAACTGGAAGGTGACCGTTTTCAATCCTACCGTGTGTTGCGATCGATGAAAAATCGCTTCGGACCAACTTCGGAAGTAGGGGTTTTTGAGATGCGTGAAGCAGGTATGGTGGAAGTCAGCAATCCATCCGAAGCCTTCCTGGCGGAGCGCATGGAAAATACCCCTGGCTCGGCGGTAGCGGTAGCGATGGAGGGGACACGCCCGCTGTTGATCGAAATCCAGGGGCTGACCAGCACCACTAATTTCGGCAATCCGCGGCGCACTTCCAACGGGGTCGATTTCAACCGCTTGCTGCTGGTAATTGCCGTACTGACTCGCCGCAACCATCTGAAATTATACGACCAGGACGTGTTTGCGAACGTAGTAGGTGGTTTCAGCGTAGATGAACCGGCGGCTGACCTGGCGGTTGCAACAGCCATCGCTTCTTCCTTGCTCGATAAACCGGTGCAACCAGATATGGTGCTTATTGGAGAGGTGGGACTTTCGGGAGAATTGCGCTGGGCGGGGCAGATGGCATCCCGTCTCAAAGAGGCAGCCAAGATGGGTTTCAAAAAAGCCATTATCCCCAAACGCATCCGCAAGATCGAAAAATTACCGGATGGCATTATCGTGATCGAGGCGCGTTCACTCAGCGATGCGGTAAAATCAGCACTTGGTTAAATCAAATAAAAGAGGTCATAATGGAAAACATCCTGGAAATGAACCCGGTCTGGAAAGTGCGCTCGAATCACGCTCTTGAACATGCCACCCTGCATGTCTTATCAACCAAGGTAACGCGCGCACGGGTAAGCGGAATATCGGATGCAGGAGGGTTCTGGTTGTTGGGTGACATTCCTACCAATTTGGTCATGGAAAGCGCTCGTGAAGCATTGCAGCGAATGCAGGCAGGCGAAACAGGGCTGGCAATGCATGAAAACTGCGGTTCTAACCTGGTGCCCAGCATTGTGGTTTCTGGCGGATTAGCCTGGCTGGCGATGACAGGCACCGGGGATAGCCTGCGTAAGAAAGCTCGCAGAATTCCACTGGCGGTGCTGATGGCATTGCTGGGATTCGAAGTTGCTAAACCAGTGGGACCGGTATTGCAGTCCAAAATGACCTCAACGGATCATTTTGACGGTATGCTGGTGAGGGAAGTGTTGTGCTATAAAACCTACGTCTTTGTCATTCATCGGGTTACCACTGAATTCCAAGCGGGATAAGGATATGCCAGAAAACTCGACACCTGAAAAAGAAGATGTGCGCGTGTATGTTTTTATTGGGGATGACTTGGATGCGATGGCAAACGCAGAATCCGAGTTGGTTGAAGAATTAGGAAATGCAGAAATGGCTGCTTTCAATATTGCCCATCTGAACGGTAATACCAATAACCTGGATGAACTGGTGAAGAACATCAGCTTACTTCCTTTTGGAAGCTTGCGGCGGCTGGTGATCGATGTCGACCCACTGGCACGCATCAGTGCGGATAAAGAGGTAGAACGTTGGAAACACATCGTTGAGAATCTACCTCCCTCAGCTGAACTGGTGTTGGAAATCATCACCAGTTGGGTGAAGAAGCAAAAAGATTGGATGTGGAAATCTTACGTTGATCATATCTGGTTGAAGAAGTGGATTAAGGATAATGAAACCTGGCTGACGCTGCGGGAGTTTCGTATTCCTTCCAAACAGGAAATGCCAATGCGCATCAAAACCATGGTAGAAGAAGAAAGCGGAAGCATTGAAGAACAGGCGGCTAGCGAACTGGCACAGGTGGTGGGAGACGATATTATCATGTTGCGACAGGAAGTCAGGAAACTGTGCCTGTACACCAATGGAGAGCGATCAATTAAGGTGGAGGATGTGCGTATGCTGTGCAGCAGCATTCCCGAAGAAGATGTTTTCAGCATGGTGGATGCTTTTGCCCAGGGGAATGCCAAACAAGCGCTGCACCATTTGAAATTGATGTTCGCGAATCAGGAATATGTATATGTATTTGCCATGGTGGTACGCCAGTTCCGATTGCTGCTGATGGTGAAAGAAGCCTTGCAGGAAACCAAAAACGAAGCAGAGATCGCAAAAATGCTGCATGAACACCCTTATGTGATAAAGAAAATTGCCCAGCAGAGCCAGCGCTTCAACTTTAACCAGTTGGAAGATATCTATCGGTCTTTATACGAGCTGGATGGCAACGTCAAACGCGGGTTGGTGCAGCCTGATGTTGGGCTGGAAATGCTCTTCTTTGAAAAAAGCAGCCGGGCATCGCATTAAGTATAATGCAGCAACGTATCGCGCAGTTCGCCCCATTTGAGCGCATCTGCGATGCCCTGTTCGATTGATAATTCTGTTTTCCATTTCAATAATTTGGCTGCCAGGTCGGCATTAGCATACGAGCCGGCTGAATCACCTGGGCGGCGCGGTCCTTCCCGTTTATTGATGGGGTGACCAATGACGGATTCAAAAGCGCTGACCAGCTCGCGCACGGTGACGCCATTGCCGGAGCCGAGGTTGATGACCAGATAATTATCAGTCGCATCGCCAGCACGCTGGAAGACCCCATCAAAATCGGTGACGGCGTTGATGTGGGCGCGCACCAGATCCCAGATGTGGATATAATCGCGGATGCCGGTGCCATCGCGGGTGGGAAAATCAGTTCCGGTGATGACGAATTCAGGAGAATGACCTAACTGCACTTCTACTAATTTGGCGATGACATGCGAAGGGTTCTGGACGTGCAGCCCGGAACGCATTTGGGGGTCAGCCCCGATGGGATTGAAATAACGGAGAGCGATGCCATGCATACCGTATGACTGGCAGAAATCTTTTAAAACCATTTCCATGACCTGTTTGGTACGAGCATAGGGATTGGTGGGATTGAGCGGCGAGCTTTCGGTGACCATAAAACCCGGTACAGTATCATAGATGGATGCGGATGAACTGAACACGATACGTTTGCAACCTACCTTATACAGGGTATCGAATAGCTCCAGTGATTTTCCGACGTTCTCGCGGTAATATTCATAGGGTTTCTGGGTGGATTCGGGGACTACGATCAGCGCAGCGCAGTGGATGACCGCTTCGATATCGGGATGGTCTTCAAAAATACCCTGCACCAAGGCTTTATCGGCAATATCCCCTTTATAGAATATACGATTGGCGGTGAATTCGGGTCGCCCGGTCACCAAGGAATCCAGAATGATGGGAGTATGCCCATTATCTTCGAGGGCTGAACTGATAGTGCTGCCGATGTATCCGGCTCCTCCGGTGATGAGAAATTTCATCTTCCCTCCAGGTATTTAAATGTTTGAGCGGTCAATATGTTTATTATACGATGCCCATTCCGGTGGTATTGAAGTCTTCCACCGCTTTTTGAGAAAATTCATTGTCCGCCAGAGTTTTCAACAGGTCGAATTTAATGGTCAGGTGTTTCACACCGGCATCGGCAACCTCGAAAACCTCTTGCTTGCTCTTGAAACTGGCTGCCAGTACTTCGATATTGTCATTACCTGAAAGCAGACGGACGATTTTCGGTCCAAGGTTTTCTCCATCCGGCATCCATTGTTTGGCACGGTTGTGATAATAGATGGCATAGCGCGCTCCACAGGCTTCTGCCAGCAGAGCCTGCTCGGGGGAAAAGATGGCAGTGATGGCACAGGTGTAGTCATCTGAGAGTCGAGCAGCTGCCTGGAAACCGAGTGTGGTGGCAGGGATTTTCAGGACGAGCTGGTGCTGCAAAATATGGTGTGCCTCAAGCGCTTCATGTACCATTCCCTCTAAAGTGTCAGCGGTGAGCTGGTAGAAAATCGACCCGTTCACGATCTGCGCCATTTTATCGAGCGTTTCACGGGGAGGAAGCGAACTTTTCGCCAGCAAACTGGGATTGGTAGTGACACCCCCGATCCAGCCCCAACTGGCAGCCTGCTGAACTTCTTCGATGATGGCGGAATCAACATAGATGGTCATTGTCTAACACTCCTGCAAAGTTGGGCTCAATTATATCCTGTTACAGATATTGATTTGCAGGACATCGGATTCAATCAGTGTATAGGAAAATGCACCCTGATTGTATATGGATTGAAAACAGATCAGGATGGTTGAGGTCAAACGCGAAGAATATGTTAATAAATTTTGATTTTGAATAGATACCATAGACGAACCATTAACTCACTGAGTTGAAGAAATTATAACTTACACTTCATAGCCGATGGCCTTATACCCCTTTTTCCTCTTTCCAAACATACCAGTCAGTACTGGCACCTGGTCATCGACATAATCATAGATGATCACCTCACTTTTTCGGTCATAATTGCGGTGAAGTCGACCCGCATACTGTGCTACCGTTCCGCGCCAGGCAATTGGCAATGCCAAAAATAAAGTATCAAGGCGAGCATCATCAAACCCTTCTCCCAGATACCTTCCGGTGGCAATGATCAAACGTTCTTCATCCTCCGGAATATTTATTAATTGGTCCAGCAATAAAATTCGTTGCTTGCGACCCATCCCGCCGGATAGCACGATGATATTTTTCACTTTATCAGCCAGGGTATCAGCAAAATATGTGAGGTGTTCTCGGCGCTCTGTCAATAATACAGGCGACCGGCCGGTATGAATGGCTTCAACAACATCGTCAACAATCATTTGATTTCGATGTAAATCCGCTGCCAGCATCGTGTATACTTCCTGAATGCCTGGTTCTGGGGTATTGTCCGCTCGGTTTGGCAAAACAAAATTGGTCCTACGGACAATAACCTTGTGGGTAAATGAGCGTGCAGCGGCTTGTTGGCGATCATCTACCCGGTATCGGACAGGCCCACATTGCATAAAAATGATCGGGTGGTGACCGTCCTGCCTGGTGACGGTTGCGGATAAACCGGTAACGAACCTGGCTTTTGCTTGCCGAATCACCTGCTCAAAACTGGCTGCAGAAATGTGGTGGCATTCATCAACAATGATATGGCCATAATTCCCCACCATATCATTGACCGTGCCCTTGTTGATCAGGCTCTGGATCATCGCAACATCTACCGTCCCAATGGTCTTATGTTTACCGCCCCCGACCAGTCCTATTTCCTTTTTCCCCAGTCCTAAAAACGATTGGAGGCTTTCTACCCATTGGTCCATCAGCTGTCTTCGATGAACAATCACCAGGGTGTTTACTTTCCTTTGAGCAATTAACCATGCACCAATGACCGTTTTGCCGAAAGCAGTAGAAGCAGAAAGAACGCCAATATCATGCTTAATCAGTTGATCTGCAGCAAGCTGCTGCTCGGGACGAAGCGTTCCTTGGAAGTTTAATAATAGAGGATCACCAGTCGCACGTTCGTCAATCATCTTTGTTTTGATTTTTAGCTCATCCAATACCTGGAACAGCTCTTCCTGGCACCCTCTGGGTAAGCCAAGGTGTTTCGGATATTCCTCACAACAGCTGATAATCCTGGGTTTCCCGAACGTAGAGAGACGCATGGCTTGTGCTTTATAAAACTCCGGGTTTTGAAAGGCGGCCAACCGAACGATGCGATTTCGTAAGGGCGCAGGCAGCCCTTCTTTTTCGATGTAAATCTGGTTGCTGATGATCAGGCTGAGTTGATCTGGCAAAGGACAAGTTATTAGGGGTTCCTTATATTTCCGTGATGGGGTCAGTTTCCAAGGTTCGTTCTCGGTTTCATCCAGAACTACCGCCCGGACGCCGGTGATTTCACCTTCGTCTTGAACATTCTTCACAATTCTTTCGAGGTCTTGATGAGCCATCTTGTGAATTGATGACAAAAAGGCCCACTGATCGGAATAGGGATTGAGATCATTGTCCAAAAAGACGCTGTTATTTTGTTCACGCGGTTTTTTCTGCAGCGGTAGTGCAATCAGATTACCAAATCCGCCTCTGGGCAAGGTATCCTGACTGGGGAAAAGTCGGTCATAGGAATCCATTCCGATTTCCGGTCGCCTGTTCATCGTACTGGTAAGCAGTAATGCCCCGAGTTTTCGCGCTAATTCTGCAGGAACTGGTGTTTCAAAAAATATCCATACATGCCCACCATTTCCGGATCGTGAACGTTCTAAGACGGCAGGAACTTGATAACTGACGCACGTCTCCAGAAAAGTTTTGGCGTCTTCAGTCCAGGTGGATTTATCAAAATCAGCGGCCAGAAACCAGCATGATTCGTCTGCCAACAAAGGATAAACCCCTATCGTAAAGTCTCTGCCTGAACGGTCATTGGGGTCAATTCCTTTGAGATGATTACGGATGGTCTCATCGTTCACTTGAGTAAACGCGCGAAAATTGCATTCCTGGCAGGTAACCTTCGGCTTTTGGCAGATACCTGCTTGCCATTCATTACGACAGACGGGGGCGTAGCCTGACTTTCCGGTTTTGGAATTTTCGAACCTGCGTGGGAACACGTCCTCCCGCCCTTTGAATAAAGAACGGAATAACCGGATTTTTTCCTCTTGAGAGGATTGGTTATTGACTGTAATTCCCTGAATGTTTAGCAATAGTTGTGCTGGGGAATCTTTTTGAAGGAGCTGCCGGCGCAATTGTGTCAGCTCATCCAGTAACTGGTCACGGTGATGATCCAGATTCGCTAATTCTGCTTCGATTTCAGAAATTTTTCGTCCAATATCAAAGGATTCTGACATAGTTTTATTGTACATTCATGCTAATTAGCAATCAAAGTTTTTTGAGCATTTGGAACATATTAATAGTACGAGTTTTCGACTAGTAAACTGTCAGACCTCAATCTATGGGTAGAGACCTTTTAACTTTACTCGTGCGTCGCCTGATTTGCTCAAATTAGTTACCTGAAATCAGTTTATCTAAAATACAAATCACATCCTCAGGAATTTCCGGCTTAGCCGGTATCTCAATTCCAGAAAATAAATACCACAATCCCCGATCGTATGGGACGCAACAGTTTAACAAATTGCTTAATACTTATTCCAGTCTGGTATTCAATATTCCTACTCATTGCCAATGCAGCAAATACAATTGTGAGATGTGCCTCGATAGCATCCCGGTTTTGATGAGAGATCGGCCTTGCTCGAAGATCTGATTTTGCCATTCGAAAAGTGCTTTAACACATTTTTCGGGTAGCCTGGGGAGAAGGAAACGAGGATTTATTCTTGATTACCTTACGCAGTTGTCGATGATAACCCTCCACGGAATTGGTAGTGTAGATCAATCGACGGATCTCCCGGGGGAATTCAAAAAAGGTATGGACAGCTCTTCCCAGTTGTTTTACCAGGAGCGTACGGCGGCACCATATTTGCCTCCCCAAACCTCTTCCAACCTGACCAAGCTGGCTTCAGCCTCTTCCCGAGTAGCGGCTTTATAGATGGTTTTCAAGTCAGCGATAAAAGCTTTCCTGTCCCGCCAAGAGACATATTTCAACGAATACCGGATCTGGGGATAACACATCGCTGTACGAGGGTTTTGGGGAACACAGAATGGCTCGCATCGGAAAACCCACTCAGACCATCCACGGCAGGATGAAAACGTCCTGTACGGCCCGATTCTGGAGGTCCGTGATCACAGACAGCCAGAAATTGGCATCTTCTCCACTTCACCGGTCTAATGACTCAACATCTCCCGATATCTCTTTAAATCCTCTCCCCAGAACATTGTAAATTGTCACATTTCTGACCCTCCTGTTTTATTTCAGTGTGATATGCAAGGCATCTAGGAACAGGATAACATACATATCTGCCTTGCATCAAAGACCTCTAATCCCCGGAGGTATACCCGACTTGTCTGAGTGTCCGCAGCATGAATGCATCAAGGGATTCATCGCGCCAGGCGAAGTTTTCGGCATCGTCAAAGGCTGCACGCTGGCTGGAATCACTGGGCCACGAATACCTGCGGAAATACCTTTCAACCCAGACTCCGTCATTGCCGACAATCGAATATCCTTTTTCGAAGAAGCGGGAAAGGACCTCCGGATCGCTCATGTCCAGATCCTCTTCATAGTTGAGCACGAACCCGTCAAAAATTCCGAATATGCTCAGGACCATTTTCAGGGATTCCCTTGAAAGCTCCTGGTCATGGAAGAAAAGGTTCATAAAGGCATAATCACGGCCGTGTTGGAGGCACCGAAACGCTGCTGGTAGACATCCCATGGCGCACTGCCGTTTTCTTCGCCGACTGAATCGCGCAAGATCAAATCTCCAGTATAAACGTCGTATGCCGCGGCAAAGATGGTGTCGCCATTCTGGCTCTTGGTGAAATTATAGACGTCATAATACATCTGGTAATAAGTATTCACGATGCGCATCGAATTCTGATAGTAAGAAGCAATTTTTCTTGCCTGTTCCAGTTCCTGGGTGGCGTATTCCTCATTTCCATCAGCTTTAGCCGTCAGGAAATGCTCAATCAGTTCGTCGAATTTTTCCGCCATCATGAGAGGTGTGATTTTTAAGTTCTCCATCGGCTAATGACTATTGTTTGATGAGAATTATCTGTAAATAATAGACTATGATGAGATTAGGCGTTCTATTTGGTTCATTCTCTATATCTCATGTCCAAGTCCACTCACCACTACGCCATGATTTGAGCAAACCCTGTGGTTGGCTGCAGATAAACTGCGTGGATTTATGAACCCGGCAGAATACAAGCATGTAGTACTTGGATTAATTTTCCTGAAATATATTTCCGATGCATTTGAAGATCTGCACACCCGTCTGGTAGCACAGTAAACCGAAGGCACCGACGCCGAAGACCCGGATGAATACCGTGCCGAGAGGGTTTTCTGGGTGCCGCCGGCAGCGCGTTGGGGCTACCTGCAAGCCAATGCCAAACAGCCAATCATTGGGCGCCTGCTGGATGACGCTATGACTGCCATTGAGCAAGTCAACCCTTCTTTAAAGGGTGTCCTACTCAAGGATTATGCCCGCCCAACGCTGGATAAACAGCGTTGGGCGGGCTTGATTGATCTGATCGGTACTCTTGGCTTGGGTAATAAAGAGAACCGTCCCCGCGACATTCTGGGTAGGGTGTATGAATATTTCTTGTCACAGTTTGCCAGTTCGGAAGGCAAGAAAGGTGGAGAGTTCTATACTCCCCGATCCATTGTTCAATTACTGGTGGAAATGCTGGCTCCGTTTAAAGGCCGTGTCTATGACCCGTGCTGCGGTTCAGGTGGAATGTTTGTGCAGAGCGAAAAGTTCGCCGAAGCACATGGCAGCCGCATTGGCGATATCAGCGTCTATGGGCAGGAATCTAACCCCACCACCTGGCGTATGGCGAAGATGAACCTGGCGATTCGCGGAATTGAAAGCAACCTGGGTCCCGAACCGGCCGATTCTTTCCGTAGAGACTTGCATCCTGACCTTAAAGCTGACTTTCTCCTGGCGAACCCGCCCTTTAACATGAGTGACTGGGGTGGCGAGAGCTTGCGTAATGACCCGCGCTGGAAATTTGGCACTCCCCCCGCGGGCAACGCCAATTTTGCCTGGGTGCAACACTTCATCTACCACCTGGCCCCTTCCGGGCTGGCAGGCTTTGTGCTGGCCAACGGCAGCATGAACAGCAACACCTCCGGCGAAGGCGAGATCCGCAGGGTGATCCTGGAAGCCGACCTGGTAGACTGCATGGTAGCGCTGCCCGGGCAGCTTTTCTACTCTACTCAAATCCCTGTCTGCCTGTGATTTTTGGCGCGGGACAAGCGCAATGGACGTTTCCGCGACCGACGCGGGCAAACCCTCTTCATCGATGCTCGTGGGTTAGGCACTCTGGTGGATCGCGTCCATCGTGATCTGAACAATGAGGATCTTGCCCGTATTGTGGGGGCGTACCACGCCTGGCGTGGGGATGACGGTGCAGGAGACTAAACGGACGTGGCCGGCTTCTGTAAAGCAGCCACATTGGAAGAGATCCAGAAGCAGGGTTATGTGCTGACGCCAGGACGTTATGTGGGACCATAATTCTTCACATACTCCCTAAAATTCTCTTTAAACCCTTCCAGCCAGGCTTCAATGAAAGACCACTGTTCAAATAAAGGCAGCAAATCCTCCGCCAGGTCAGAAAGCTTCATATCAGAAATCTTGTCCCCCAGCAATTCCATTGCAGATCGAAAAGTGTAGGGCTGGCGACCATCTTTGGCCAGCTTTTCCTCTAGTGGTATGATCCTTTGCTGCATGAACCATAACAAATCATAAAAATCGCGGCCTTTGATCGTAGCTCCTTCACCCTTCTGAAAATTGCGCTCCAGGCAGGCCAACATCTTCCCGGCCATCATCGTTTCTAGCGAAAAATGTGCGGCCACAAAACTTCTACCAAATAGTAATACTGGCGTCTGGCGCACAATAGAGATTTGCCTGTGCTGGCTGACCTCCACTTTTAGATGCAGTGGTTCGTTGGCATGCGAGGTCAATCCCAAAGGATAGAGAATCGGAAACTTCAAGGTGGTGCGCCGGACACCCCACTCCCCAATCTGGGTTTTGGCGGTCACTTCGGCATATCCGACGTTGGAACGGTAGAAAGTCACCAGGTCATTTTCGAGAATACTCAAATCAATCCCATTGCTGTTATCCAGGTCAATATCTTCCGAAAGTCGGTTCAGGCCGAAGATCACATGTAAACAGGTGCCGCCATAAAAATTAAGCTTGCGGTAGACCGGGTGATTGTAGAGAAAATCGAGGGTATACGCCTGCAGAAATTCCTTGAGGATTACCCGTTTGGTTTCATTGGGCAATAACGGGTCTTTTTGTGACAGAACGTTTTGCATTAACTGGATTAATGTCGCCATACGGTTTTCCTCAGGTTTTTCAAAATCTGGTCCATCTTTTTGCTTTTGCTGATCTCAACGAATGTTGCAAATTCAACTTGGTCATTTTCTGAGAAGTCTTCAAGGTTAAGACGCAGATCTTCTGCCAGGTCATAGCTGGCCAACTGTCGGCTGCTCTTCCAAGGGTGTAAATAGAGAAAATCAAAAAGTGCCTTTGCCACCGTTGCCTGGGCTATTGGAATGCCCATGTATTCGGAAAATATAAAGCCCTGATAGAGATCTGCTTTGATATTGCGGTAAGTAAAAGTCCCCAGTTTGTTTTCGAAAACACGGGTCTGCTTGAGCGTGACCGCAGTAACCGGGTACGTCATTTCGGTGAGAATAGCGCTGCGCTGTAAAATATATTCCAGAGATAGATAGGACTGGGAGATCAAAATCGCACTGACCATGGGTGCAAAATCAGCGTCCGCGCGATGCTGTTCGAAAAAGCGGCGCGTCATGTACACGCCTCTTTTTACTTGGATGATTTGCCCGGCTTTCATCCAGCGATACAGCGCGGTTTGAATCGTGCCGGCTGCAACGGATTCATCGCCTAGAAGCTGTTTTACCGCTTCAATGGTAAAGTATGGAAAAGATTCAAGAGAGGAAAGATTTTCTGATTTCATATAGGATAATAGACGCCTTATGTCTATTATCCTATATATAAATTCAAATTACAAGGGGTATTAATCGTTATTTGCTACTGGCCGGAACTGGCATCCAAACGAGGTTTATTTCCCCAACATCGTCCAGGATAACCGTTCCACCACATCCCACCAGATTCTTGGGATTTCATACCACTTTGCTCCTACCCCCCTGTAGGAATATCAGGATCAGGCGCTGTAACCTTATCCAGGAAACCGTCGGGGTGAATCGCCACGTCCGTATAAACCACACTATAAATTGGCCCAAGAGTTGCCAGGGACAGTATCATTTCCTACCCACATTGCGAGGGTTTGATGGTTTTAGCTGCATCCAGGCGATCCTGGATGAACTCAACATAAGTTATACCGTCCGGCGCTCCAGTAACTGTCATTGGTTGGTTCGCTTTGTATCCAATAAAAATCAAGCTAGCGCAGACAAGAATTATTATCGTATTCCAGGCGATTTTCCAAATTAAGTGAAAGAATCCGGCGATCATCTTTACTCCTCCTGACTTTCAGCTTTGTAGCTGTCTTCTGGCTTCCCACCTTCGCCAATCATTAAATTTCCAAATCTCAGTTCTTCCCGGTACATCCGGTCGATAGAAACCTCTACGACATCACCTTCACTGCGCCCCATAGTACCAGCCAGGTCTTTCAACTGGCGAACACACTCATAACTTAGTCGAAAAGAACGTACTGGTTTGGTGGGTGAGTTTTTCTTGGGCATTTTTTGCTCCTTAATCAAGATGGAATGATTGTAATACAAATGTATTACTTGGTCAAGTATCAAATTCCTGAAAAGAGAGTACTTGAAATAAACAGGGTGTTTATGGTTAAGTAAAGTTATATCTTGTCTCATAGCAGACAAAATCATCTTTCTCAACGTTGGCTGGTTCCCTTATAGTAAGAATAATTTGAAAGTTGGCTATTTATGGGGTATTAGGCAAGACCTGCGCTTGCCGGCCTGTTCACGAACTGACAGGTGAAAACCAGACCGCAGATGCCAAGCAGGGAGTAGCTTCAGTCAAAAAATCATTGCGGCCTGGTGGTGATCCCACGCAGCCTTTACCGGTCATTCTGGGCATCAACACACGTCGAACTTATTTTCAGGCTGCTACTTTATTCTTCAAACGCGCTGAGGAAATCACCGATGAGGGTTTGTTGGTCAGGCTGATGGATCCAGATATCATCATGACTACCTTTGAAGAACACTACGTTGACGCCGCACAGGGAACGGTCAACAAACTGCTGGCTGCGCTGGAAAAAGTGCACCTGGGCTGCGTCAAACTTGGCTGGACCAAGGATGCTTGTCCGATTACTTCTGAAATGCGTGATTGGGTGAAATCCTTTCGTGATGATAACGACGTACGGATGCCGAGGTTCGGCTACAGGTCTGAAGATGCTGAGAGAGTGGTTGCCTATTTGAATAACAAAAACTCTGTATACGCGTTACCAGTCGAGCTGGCGCTGCACTGTGGTCTACGGGAAGACGAGATTGCTGGTTTGAAAGGCGAAAATATCGATGTGGAACAAAAGCTACTGCATATCACCGGCAAAGGTGGTCGGTATCGCCCGGTGCCAATCCCAGAAGACTTGCTTTGCAAATTGAACAGGTCCAAACAATACCTATTCACTCCCAGCGCTTCATGGCGGGCTGGTTTCCGGCGAACGGTGAGAGATGCCACGCGTGCTCTCGGGATTGAAATCAGCGGAGTTCATCGGCTGCGGACAAATTTCGCCCAAGAGAAATATCTGGATTTTCTAGCGCAAGGTATAGATGAACGGGAAGCTCGTTTAAGAGTGTCAGAGCTACTTGGACATGCCCGGATTGATGTGACGTATAAATATGTTCCGAAGGGGTTCGTACCCGCGATCATTTCGGAGTGAGCGGTTATACTTAAAGCATGATCGAGGTTACACCTTCTGTAAAAATTGAGGAAAGCGAAATTCAATATGATTTCATCCGCGTGTCTGGTCCTGGAGGCCAGAATGTAAATAAGGTCGCCTCTTCTGTTCAACTTCGTTTCGATATTCGCAATTCCCCCTCACTGGAACCGGATGTCAAAGAGCGCTTGATCAAACTGGCCGGCAGTCGTGTAACTGAGGATGGTATTCTGATCATCGAAGCCAAGCGTTATCGTACCCAGGATCAGAACCGGTTTGATGCCAATCAACGGCTAATTTCGTTGATTCAAAAGGCATTAGAAAAGCCGAAAGTTCGTAGAGCCACCCGCCCGATCCAGCCCCAACTGGCAGCCTGCTGAACTTCTTCGATGATGGCGGAATCAACATAGATGGTCATTGTCTAACACTCCTGCAAAGTTGGGCTCAATTATATCCTGTTCCAGGAGTTGGTTAGGAAAGGACACCATTAATCGAAAACGCACATCCCCTGTGCATTGACGGGACGTGCGCTTCTGTTTCCTTCCAATGCAGGTAGCAAACTAATCTGTCAGATCGTCGATCTCCGCGGTGGGTGCATTTTCTTTTACAGATGCGATGCCGTTCTCCATGGCGGATTTGGAAGAATACATCTCACTGTGACCAATGGGTTCATTGTTCTTGGCTTTCAACACGAAATAAGGTTCGCCTTTCTTGGACTCAAGGCGCTCAAACTGAGCGTCAATTTTGGCGTTCTTTCTAACCGAATCGATGCCATTCATGGCACCGGATTTGCTGGTGTAGCGTTCGCTGGTGAGGATGATGCGTCCGTTAGGAGCTTTCAGATTGAATAGGTATTGCCCTTTGCTTTCTTTCAACTCAAATTTTGCTGCCATTTCGATCTCCTTTAAAAAATTATCATTTGTTCAGCTTACTTATTATTATACAAGGGGAGTTGAAAGAAACAAGCCTAGCAAATAATGATGAAATATTAATAAGGGAGCGAGGGTATACTTGAATCATGATCGAAGTGACTTCTTCTATCAAAATTGAAGATTCCGAACTGCATTTGGACTTCATCCGTTCTTCCGGACCGGGCGGACAGAATGTCAACAAGGTCGCCACGGCGGTGCAACTGCGCTTCGATGTCGCACACAGTCCTTCCCTGCCGGAACAGGTGCGAACTAGGTTGATGCAGATCACGGGTAACCGTTTGACCAAGGATGGTATATTGGTGATCAACGCCAACCGCTACCGTACCCAGGATGCCAATAAAGAGGATGCTATTAATCGCCTGATAGCATTGCTCCGTGAAGCAGCGCACCCACCGCGCAGACGTAAAGCTACTTGCCCATCCCGCGCGGCAGTAGAACGACGTCTGGAGAAAAAACGCCGTCAGGCATATAAAAAAAACCAGCGACGTTCAAGGGTTTCTGATTACTTTTAAATATCCGAGACCAACTAATAGATCAGATCAAATCAAATAGGTTTCATTAATCGATAATTCCAGAATTTCGATTAATATTTCTCATTTCAAAATCTATATATCTCCATAAGATAGTGAAGCTGCCACCGGTGAAATTGACCTTTGCTGTACATACAAATGGTCCGAATGCTGAAGTTGATATTGGGAATCCATTAGCTCTATCGTTGGAAGATTGTGTGTCAGTTTTTCTGTAAAATTAGTCACAGATCCTTTCACTATCTAAATAATATCCTAGCTACTCTCCATATTCAAATAAATTCTGCCAAATTCCCATTCTTCACTGAATTCCATCAGAA
>Ga0209270_1001584_pt1 | contig 29933 bp, 28 predicted proteins | sample MTBAKSrepl1MetaG_FD_187456 | JGI IMG/M metagenome (GOLD analysis project Ga0209270, IMG submission 187456) | Enrichment culture microbial communities from Arthur Kill intertidal strait, New Jersey, USA, that are MTBE-degrading - MTBE-AKS1... | ecosystem: Environmental > Aquatic > Marine >...
CCAGCCAGTTACTCAATCTTTTAATTGCTGCTTCAGTCTCATTGGTAATTTCCCTTTTTTGAATCTTAAGCAGGAGATAGCCATAAATTCCGTCGAGCGCAATATTAACATCGGCATCTTCTCCCGCATTTTTTTGTTTCAACTCTGATACCAGCCCGGCAACCGCCTTAAAAACAGAAGGATATACATGATCAACTTCAGAATCCATAAGCTTCAGATGGAGTTCATTAAGATCACCTGTAAGATTTGTAATGAATTGCAGATGACCATTCTCTTTTTTATCTTCCTTAGCCATCATAAGAACCAGATTTTCATACCATGATAAAATCTCATCACGTGTTTTATTGTCGACATCATACCTTACAACAAGATTATCTCTGATAAGATCCATATCAAGTTTAAATGCTCTTATTAAATCCTCTACCTGATAGAGGTACAGGATATATTCAGCTATATTCTCTTTCCTGATTTTTTTAGCAACAAGCATAGCATATATTGATTAAAATTAAAAACAGCTGGCCATAAAATGACAGAATAACGGGAATCATGATCAGCTATTAAAGAAGTCATCGATGTCTCTTCTCTCCTTTTTTGTTGGCCGGCCTGTGCCGGGCTTTCTGTAAATCCACCGGGAGTTGTTAATCTTAATGATTTCCAGTTCTTCCGGCAGAGTAATATCTTCAGCAAACTCCGGTACAAGTTTGGCTGACATTCTTTTTTCAGCAGAAGCAAGTACGCGGTAACTTCGTATTACAGGAGGCATTTTAACTTTTATGACTTCTCCGGCATGAATTTCCCGTGACGGTTTGACAGGCAGGTCATTTATCAGTACCCTCCCCTTGCTGCATGCTTCAGTAGCTTTACTGCGTGTTTTAAAAATACGAACAGCCCATAACCATTTATCTATTCTGACTTTCTCACCCATCACTTCTGGTATTAAAATAATTCATAGTCCGGTCGATGCCGATCGTTCCGAAGCTTTTAATTATTTCAATGCATCGCTCAATAGCTTCAGACAATTGTTTCTCCTCCTCTTCGGTAAAGGTGCTCAATACATAGTCAACCTGCATACCCTTCGGAAAATCGTCACCGATACCACAACGGAGTCTTGCATAATCATTTGAACCCAGTATCTCCGAAATATTCCTCAGTCCGTTATGCCCGCCGTGACTACCTCTTGCTCTTAACCTGACAGTTCCGAAAGGCAATGCAATATCGTCGGCTATTACCAGAAGGTTTCCAATTGGTATCTTCTCTTTTTGCAACCAGTAGTTTACAGCTCTTCCACTAAGATTAACATAAGTAGTTGGCTTTAAAAGAATAAATGTGCGGCTTTTATATTTCAGTTCAGCTATATAGCCATATCTCCTGTCCTTAAAAGAGATATTGGACACCCCTGCAAGAGTGTCCAATATCCGAAAACCAATATTGTGACGTGTATTTATATATTCTTTACCTATATTTCCAAGACCTGCTATTAAATACTTCACAAAATCTGATTTATTATTGTTCTGCTGATTCAGACTGTTCGGCTGATGACTCTTCACCTCCTTCTTCTTCCTCCTCTTCTTCCGGCAGAGCCATTGATTTCTGAGCTACACGGGTAGAAACCACACCTACAATCAAATTAGATTTATTATCCAGGAATTCCAGATTATCTCTCTTCAGTTCTCCTACTTTAATGCTACTTCCTATTCCAAGTCTGGTAACATCTATCTCAATAACATCAGGCAGATTTTCAGCCAGTGCCTTCACCCTAAGTTTCCGCATATTGACCTTAAGTTTTCCGCCAGCCTTAATTCCTTTGGCCATACCGGTGGTCTTCACCGGAACAGAAATTTTTACAGGTTTGTTATCTTCAATTTTCAGAAAATCAATATGTAGTATCTGCTCATCAACAGGGTGCCACTGAACATCCTGTATCATCGCTTTGCTAACCTCTCCGTCGATGTCCAGATCAACAAGATAGACATTGGGAGTATACACCAATTTTCTAAGTTCACTAAATGGAATGGTAAGATGTATAACTTCATCTTTACCGTACAATACGCCCGGCACCAACTCCAGTGCCCTTAATTTCCTGGTTTCCTTTTTTCCGAGTGCAGGCCTTTTTTCGGCCTTAACTGTTATAGCTTTCATCTAAAAAAATTAAAATTAATAATTATGGTACTCAGTCCTTCCCCTTTTAGCGGGATACACAGCATGCATAATTTAGAGTGCATTATTCCTGCGCACTCTGAATTCTCCTGCCTTGAGTAAAAGCGGTGCAAATATATAAATTAGCGGTAATATAATGAACTTATTGACTGATTTTTATATACTCTCCTGATAACTTCACCCAAAGCATCTGCCACAGAGATATATTTTATTTTCGGACTTGTAGCTTTAGGTGCGATAGAGTCAGTAAAATAGACATCCTCCAGTGCCGAACGGTTGATGCGCTCGAGTGCAGGACCCGATAAAACTCCGTGGGCAGCAAATGCACGGACGCTTTTGGCTCCCTCATTTTTCATCAGATTAGCTGCTTTGGTAATAGTTCCTGCAGTATCTATCATATCATCGACAATGATAACATCCCTCCCTTTAACATCGCCAATTACCGTCATGCTGTTAACCTCATTTGCTTTAGCCCGTGTTTTATGACAGATAACCATGTCGGTACCCAACATTCGGGCATAGTTATTGGCTCTTTTGGTGCCTCCCACATCAGGAGATGCGATTGTAATATTTTCAAGCCCCATCTTGCTGATAAACGGAATAAAAAGCGCAGAAGCAAAAAGATGATCTACCGGCACATCAAAGAAACCCTGAATCTGGTCTGCATGCAGATCCATTGTTATTACCCTGTCGACTCCTGCAGCAGACAGCAGATTTGCAACTAATTTTGCCCCAATTGAAACCCTGGGTTTATCTTTTCTGTCCTGCCTTGCATAGCCGAAATAGGGAATTACTGCAATCACCTGGGCAGCACTTGCCCTTTTCGCAGCATCAATCATTAAGAGAAGTTCCATTAAGTTATCGGCGGGAGGCATAGTGGATTGCAGGATAAAAACATGTGACCCTCTGATGGTCTCTTCGAAACAGGGTTCAAACTCTCCATCAGAGAAAATAGGACACGATGAGTGTCCAAGGTCCAGATCAAGACTATCACAAATTTTTTCAGCAAGCGACCTTGTAGCTCTTCCTGCAAAAATTTTTACCGGATTGGTTTTGTTGCCCATGACCATTTTTATTTAAAAAATTTACGCTTTTTTATCAGCATTTATTTCCTGTTCTGAAAATACTGACTCAATTTATAAATTTTAATTATAAATCACAATTGCCAGTTTTCATTATTTATACTCTGAATATAATTTAATATTTCTGCACGTCCCACCCGCTGCGGCACAGATGTGATAAAGTATGGCGGAACAGACTCCCAGCTTTCAAGCAATTTCTTTTCATATTTTTTTATCCTCTCCTCCAGCTCTCCGGCCTGTAGTTTATCTGCTTTGGTAAAAACGATAGAAAAAGGAATCTGACGCTCCCCTAACCACTCCATGAATTCAAGATCCGCTGCCATAGGATCATGTCTTGAATCTATTAATACAAAAAGATTAAATAAATTCTTTCGCAAAAGTATATAATTACGCATGAATTTCTCCCACTTTTTTCTCTCCTGAAGTGATATGGTAGCATAACCATAACCCGGAAGGTCTACAAGGTACCATTCGTTGTTGATAAGAAAATGATTAATTAACCTGGTTTTCCCCGGTTTACCGGAGATTTTTGCAAGTGATTTCCGGTTGGTAAGCATATTAATTAAAGATGACTTCCCGACATTAGACCGGCCAATAAAAGCATATTCAGGTTTGTCATGTGCGGGACACTTTTCCACCTCAGTGTTACTTACAATAAATCTGGCTTCTTTGATTTCCATCTGCCTCTGATTTGATTAGATCCCGATATCATTAAGGTATATAGGTTTCCAGAAGCTTTACCTCTTCCGAAAGTGGCCTTAACTTCACATATTCAAGACTGGCAGGGATCAGCACTGTCTCTCCTTTACTCACCTCAACCCGTCCATTTTCATATTCAATAAGAAAACTGCCATTAAGAGTCATATAGACAATAAAAGAGTCTGTCCGGCAATAGTCTCTCTCCACTAAATCCGAAAAAACAAGAATATTCACCTTGAAGTAATCGCACTTTACTATTTCTGATGGTTCGTTAACGGATATTTTATAATCCACCGTAAACCTGTCTATGCAGTTAAAATCCAAAACATTCATAGCATGCTGGTTATGCAGTTCCCTGAGGTTTCCTTGTTCATCTCTCCGCTCGTAATCATACATCCTGTATGTCAGATCAGAAGCCTGTTGAATTTCAGCAAGAAGTATGCCTTTACCGATAGCATGTACTCTTCCGGCAGAAATAAAAAGGGCGTCACCAGAAGAAACCTCTCCATAATATAAAAGTTCAGGCAGATTCTTGTTCTCCAGATACCTGAGGTACTGATCTCTTGTAACATCACGGTTAAAACCCAGATTGATCAGGGAACCCTCATCTGCATCAATTACATACCACATCTCTGTCTTGCCTAATGAATTATGCATCTTCATTGCATAATCATCTCCAGGATGAACCTGAATTGACAGATCTTCGGCTGTGTCAATAAACTTGAATAACAGTGGAAAATAAAGGCCGTAAATATCATAGATCCTGTCGCCAACAAGATCACCCATATATATTTCGATCAACTCGGTCAGACTGTTTCCTGCTAAAAATCCATTACTGACCTCCGATATGTAACCAACTGTGGTTGAAAGCTCCCAACTCTCACCGCAATTCGGGATATTAGCTAAATCTTTTCCCAGTAATCGCTGAAGGCGATTTCCGTTTCCCCATATTTTTTTAAGAAAGATGGGATGAAATTTCAACGGATACAGACTATTCATTTAATTCTAAATTAATTTGCATTTCAAAATCGAAAAAAATGGTCACAACAAACTGACTTTACAAATATTCGGTTTTTGTCGCATTAAAACATATGTTTTACAGATAGTGACCGGTACAGATAATCAATACTTCAAATGACGGTCCATTTCTCTCATTGTATCTTTCTTTTTAAGGGTCTCTCTTTTATCATATACCTTTTTGCCACGGGCAAGTGCAATTTCAAGCTTTGCAAGTCCCCTGTCATTAATAAATAACCTGGTAGGGACAAGAGTTAATCCCGACTCTTTTATTTTTCTTTCAAGCTTTTGAAGTTCTCTTTTTGTCAACAGTAGTTTACGGTCACGCTTTGCCGGATGATTATTGCATGTTCCCAGCTCATATTCAGAAATATGAATATTCTTTGCATATAATTCTCCGGCATAAAACTGACAATAGGACTCATTAAGACTTACATGACCATTACGTATACTCTTAATTTCGGTACCTGCCAGTTGCATGCCCGCTACTATTTTTTCAATAAGTTCATATTCAAATGATGCCTTCCGGTTTCTTATATTGATATTTCCTTTTGAGTGAGCCACTACAATAAAGTTAATAGTTTCGATAATAAAACAGACAGGATAACAAATGAAACAAGGAGCCCTGACATAACTGTAAAAATATACTTATTATACCTCTTATCAGAAAAATCCGTCAACTCTTTTATCCCTGTCCGGAAAATATAAAAACTATATAAACCTAAAATATTCACCACGTATAAAAAAGGAAAGAGTCCGGTGATAACTGATATAAGTATAAAAGGGATAATAGAAAAAACCGTCAGTTTGTGTGCAGTGTTTGTATCTTTTTTTTGCTTCATCAGTCCCATCACAAGGGTCACAGATTGATATGATAAAAAATACATACAAAGAATAAGCACTATTTTACGAACGGCTTTAAGAACAGGAAAAACAATATACATATGAGATCCGTTTAATAACTCTCCTAAAAAAACTGCTATTCCCGCAAGAATTAACAGTGGAATAAAATAGTTTGTCCATAAAGTGATCCTGCCAGTCTGCTCATTCTTCTTCTCATTCCAGAACTGTCGAGGAAATAAAATTAGCTTTTTTATATCATTTAAAGTTATATTAAACCAGTTCACCATAATTTATGCTAATTAATGTTTGCCAGACCCTCGATGATATTTATTTCACTTTTCCTTCCTCATGAATGATGCTCGTCAGACAGATTTGATTTTTTAATGCTTCATTGCATGATATCCCTAACGCATTTTTTCTCAGGCGGATCATTTATCTGCTAATTTAAAATTTCAATGTGGTTATTTAAACCTATAATTAATCTTCTTTATATCGATGTTCATTATAATTTTTTTCCGGCAGTGAAACTTTCAGGTTACAAAAATACGATTAATTTCTTTCATGGTTGTTTTGCACGATTCAGGCGTGATCATTTGCCATGTTCGCTGTTGATTTTATCATTTAGCAACCTCTCCAGGGCAAACATTTCATCCCGGATTCTTGCAGCCTCAATGAAATCCATCTCCCTGGCTGCGGCTTTCATAAGCTTCCGGTTTTTCTCAATAGCTTTCTCCAGTCCCTCCCTGCTCATATATTTAACAACAGGATCGGCAGCAATATCAGGATACTCGTTATCTCTGTATTCCACAGGCCTTTTGCCACTTCTGAACTCATAGCCAATAATTTCACGCGTAGGTTTAATTATTGCTGCAGGGGTAATGCCGTTTTCTTCATTGAATTTCAACTGCTTTTCCCTTCTGTAATTGGTTGCTTCAATAGTCTGCTGCATCGATCTTGTGACTGAGTCAGCGTACATTATAACCATACCGTTTAAATTTCTTGCAGCTCTGCCCGCTGTCTGTGTAAGTGATCTTTCAGAACGCAAAAAACCCTCCTTATCGGCATCTAAAATTGCTACCAGGGATACTTCCGGAAGATCCAGTCCCTCTCTGAGCAGATTGATACCTACCAAAACATCGAACACCCCTTTTCTCAGGTGTTCCATTATCTCAACCCGCTCAAGCGTATCAACATCTGAATGAATATATCTTGTCTTTACTCCCAGGTTCAGAAGGTATTTAGCCAACTCCTCAGCCATTCGTTTGGTAAGCGTGGTAACCAAAACTCTCTCATTTTTTTCAATACGAATATTTATTTCATGCAGAAGATCATCAATCTGGTTAGTGCTCGGCCTGACGTCAATAACCGGATCGGGAAGTCCGGTTGGCCTTATTATCTGCTCGACTACAACTCCCCCGCATTTCTCCAGTTCGTAACCGGCAGGAGTTGCGCTTACATAGATCACCTGATTCACCAAACCTTCAAATTCTTCAAATTTGAGGGGTCTGTTATCAATAGCAGCAGGAAGTCTGAATCCATATTCAACGAGTGTAACCTTTCTGGAGTTGTCGCCGCCATACATTGCCCTTATCTGGGGAATTGTAACATGACTTTCATCAACAATGCACAAAAAGTCATCCGGAAAATAATCAAGAAGACAGAAAGGTCTTGTTCCCGGTTTCCTGCCGTCAAAATAACGGGAATAGTTCTCTATACCGGGACAATAACCCAGCTCCTGCATCATCTCTATGTCATATTGCACACGCTCCTCTATCCTTTTCGCTTCCTGAGGTTTACCTATTCCCTTGAAATAGTCAATCTGTCCGACAAGATCATCCTGAATCTGCCGTATGGCCGACTTCATTCTCGATTTGGTAGTAACAAAAATATTGGCAGGATAAATTACAACTTCATTGACCTGCTCAATTGTAATGCCCCCGAGCGGTTCAAATATGCTGATCTCTTCAATTTCATCACCCCAAAAGACCAATCTTACTGCCGAATCGGAATATGCCGGGAAAATATCGACTGTGTCACCTTTCACACGGAAATTTCCCCTTTGAAAATCAACCTCAGTACGAGAGTAGAGAGCATCAACCAGTTGTCTGAGGACAACATTTCGCGATACTCTCTCACCAATCTTAAGTTTAGTGACATTTGCATGAAAATCATCAGGATTACCAATACCATAAAGACAGGATACGGATGAAACCACAACAACATCACGCCGCCCTGATAACAAGGCAGATGTAGCACTAAGCCGAAGTTTTTCAATATCCTGGTTAATTGACAGGTCTTTTTCTATATAGGTATCTGTTGAAGGCAGATAAGCTTCAGGTTGATAATAATCGTAGTAGGAGACAAAATACTCAACAAGGTTTTCCGTGAAAAACTGCTTCATTTCGCTATATAGCTGGGCGGCCAGAGTTTTATTATGACTAAGGATCAGGGTAGGTTTCTGAACATTGTACATCACGTTGGCCATGGTAAAAGTTTTCCCCGATCCGGTCACTCCCAGAAGGGTTTGAAACCGCTCGCCGTTTGCAATTCCCTCAGATAGCTGACGGATAGCCTCAGGCTGATCTCCCGTAGGTTTATAATCTGAAAATATTTTAAATTCCACAGGTAACTTTTTATTTCTTTTTGAGTAACAATACCGGTTTGTGCCGCTATTCATACTATCTCCTCAACCTTATATAGACAGGAAAATGATCACTTACCCCGCCATAATACCTGTTTCCTCCGTATGTACGGTCAGGAAGGGCGTTACCGTCAGGTGTAACAAACTCCATCCAGTCGTTTCGGTATACATACCCCTGACTTTCCACACAACGAAATCCTTTCTCATCAAGCAATCCTGGTGAAACCAGTATCTGATCATAAATATTCCATGATCCCATGTAATTATAAGAGCCTGTTCCCCTTTCATGCAGAGGATACATAAGATTAACCAGACCTGATCTATCTGTTCCGGGAGGAGATGCATTTAAAATATCCAAAACACTTTTATTATTTGGCAAATCATTCAGATCACCCATCACTAATATGTGTCCTGCCGGATCTGCTTTACGAACCGAATCAATCTGGCTTTTCAATACTCCGGCAACAGCAATCCTGTTCTCCTCCGTCTTCCGTACCCCGGCATTACGTGAAGGCCAGTGGTTAACAAAAATATGAAAATACTCCCGGCTGGTTGTCCGTCCTTTTACATATAAAATATCTCTTGTCCTGTAACCCGGATTATCCTCTAATCTAATTCTCACAGCTTTATGGAAAGTAACCCTGAATTCCGACGGACGGTAAATAAATGCACAGTCAATCCCTCTCTGATCCGGACTGTCGTAATGAATAATGCGGTATTTGCCGTGTGCCAGCAGACCGGTTGAAACCAAATCATGAAGTACTTGTTTGTTTTCAACTTCACACAATCCCACTATCTCGGGAAGGTCACCTTCATTTACAGCACTTATGGCTCGCGAGATATCTGACAATTTCTTCCTGTATTTCTCCTGATTCCATTTTTTTGAGCCCTGCGGTGTAAATTCATCATCCTGAACTCCATTTTGATCTTCAGTATCAAACAGATTCTCAACATTATAAAAAACAACTGTCATGTTTCTGTCTGTCGCATTCTTCCAGTGTGAACATGAAGAAAAAACGACGATAATCATGACATAAATAATCAGACTAAATACATTTACAAACAATAATTTACCAAATCTTTCACGTTTCCTACTTAATAACTCCATAACATTTATTATCTGAACTGACTAATCAGTTTCATTACTATACTTCTTTGCCTATAGTTACATCATAATAATCAATAACCAATGTAGACATCATCCCTGCATTCCCTGCAGCAATTATCCCCGGCTCTCCATCCTCAAAAACCTGACAATCTCCGGGAGCCACACCCATCTTTTCAGCACATTTTAAAAATGTTTCAGGATGTGGTTTCGGATGACCGACATCTTCACTCGACACCAATATATTAAAATATATATCCAATCCCAAAATTTCAAGGGATTTCCATGCCAGCCGTCTGTAACCTCCCGTACCTATTGCCATTGGCATCTTGCCGTGATATTTTTTAACCAGTCTGACAACAGGTTCAACAGGTTTAATTTTATACATCAGCTTTTCATACTCACCCTCTTTTCTATGTGCAACTTCAACAGGTTGCATGTCAGTTCCAAACATCTCATTCAGCTTGCTGATGGTCTCGATGGCAGGAATTCCGGCAAGAGTTGCAAACAACTGAGGTGTAAACTCAATACCGAATTCTTCCAGTATATTCCTGTAGGCAATAAAATGGACAGGCATCGTGTCGGCCAGAGTACCGTCAAGATCAAAAATCAATGCTTTCGCTTTCGGATTAATTTCTAATTTTTTCACTGTAGCGTGGGTTTAATTTGATGCCAAAATTACAAAAATTGAATCGAGAATGGCCCGGATAAGCCGGAATCATATCTTAGTATGAATAAAATATATGTGAATTAGTCCGGTTGAACCCGGGTCAGGTTATTTGAAAATTTTCAAAATTAAAAAAAATTGATCAAATTTGCTCCATAATAATCATGTAATGAATCAGGATACTCTGCTATATACCCTGCCTCAGTGGTTCATATTTGCCGCCTTTGCCACTTATCTTTACGGCAAAGTTGAACAGAAAAAAATTTTCAGAATAATCGGATCAGCTACTATCATTCTTTTGGGCATTTTCGCATTATATAATATACTCTCCGGTTCTTTTTCTGCATACAATTTTCTTTCACCGGAAGAAGTTATCAGCGAGGAACTCTTTGAAAACGAAGAGCAGGACATCCCTTTGGAAGCAAAATTATTTCCCGCATATATTATTTTTGTTATATCAGGACTGCTTGCCATTCCCGCAACCGTTCTTGAAGCAAAAAACAGTAAAATAAAAAATTTCGTTTTCATTCCTCTTGCAATCCTTACTCTTTCAGGATTTTTCATTATTGTGGGGACCCTCAGAGCCTTATAGTATTTAAAACAACAATAATATTACCTAAAACACGGATTAAAAGCGATAAATCAAACCTATTGTTAGTTTTTTATAAAAAAATTAAACATTGTGCCAAGAAAACATCAAAGATATTATCCTGTTTTTTATATTGCAGCCGTAAATAATTTGTAAACATTGCAAACAATCAAAAAGATATTCAGTTATGAATCCACAAGCGTCAGAACTTAACCAAATAATAGAGAAAAACAGTCATTCTGTTCTTGAAATGCTGTCAGAAAGAGGCAGAAACATTTTTTTCCCCAAAAAGGGCATTTTGGGTCAGACGGCCGAAGCCAGAGGCACATCCATTAATGCCACCATCGGAGCAGCCATTGAGGATGATGGTTCCCCAATGAGATTAGATTCCATTGCATCTAAGATCAATCTTGATCCCTCACTTGCATTCCCATATGCCCCCAGTTTTGGACGTCCTGACCTCAGGAGCATCTGGAAAAATAAGATTTATGAAAAAAATCCCTCGCTTGGAAAAACCGAGATTAGTCTGCCTGTAGTCACAAACGCTCTCACTCATGGTATAAGCATGGCAGGCTATCTGTTTGTTGATCCCAATGATGAGATTATTGTTCCGAACCTGTTCTGGGGTAACTACAACCTGATACTTGCCAACGCATGGGGAGGCCAGCTAACAAAATTCAACCTGTTTAAAAACGGGAAAACAGACATAGAAGCTTTTGAAGAGAAGTTGAACTCAGGTAAAACAGGGAAAAAAATAGTGTTGCTCAACTTTCCGAACAATCCTTCCGGCTACACCCCCGGTGATGATGAAGTACATGCCATAGTATCAGTCATAAAGAGATCGGCAGAAAAGGGTAATAAAATTGTTGCAATAATCGATGACGCCTATTTCGGACTCGTATATGAAGAAGGCATTTTTAAAGAGAGCATTTTTGCACATCTGAGCAATGTACATGAAGATGTACTTGCAGTAAAGGTCGACGGACCAACAAAAGAAGACTATGTATGGGGATTCAGGGTGGGATTCATCACCTTTGGCATTAAAGGAGGTAATGGTGAACTATATAATGCGCTGGAATCCAAGACTGCAGGAGCAATCCGCGGAAATATTTCAAACGCGTCGAACTTATCCCAATCATTGCTTCTTGCAGGTTTTAGCAGCAGCGATTATTTGCTTCAGAAGCAAGCCAAATATAACATCATGAAACAGAGGTACAATGCAGTCAAAGAATCTCTTAAAAATCCTGAATATCATAAATACTTCACTGCATTGCCTTTTAATTCGGGATATTTCATGTGTATAAAATTAGCAGACGGGTTAAATGGTGAAGATGTAAGACAGGTTCTTATACAAAAATACAGTATTGGCACAATAAGTCTTGATAATATACTGCGTATTGCTTACTCTGCGGTTGCAGCAAAAGACATACCCGAACTTTTTGAAAGTATTTACAAAGCCTGCGGGGATACTATTCAATAAGGTTCTCGTCTCTGATAATCATCAGAATTGCTGAATGAGGCAGGATGATATATTTTTCTTTGTTAAACTCTATTTCGTAACCGCTTTTATTAAGATAGACAGCCAGGTCTCCGCGCTTAGCCTGTAACGGGACATATTTAACATTGTCCTGCTTCTGCTTCCATGCCTCATCCTCTTCATTAACAGCGGGTATAGGATAACCGGGGCCCACCTTTACTATATATCCGCTAAGTATCTTTTCACCCTCCTGTACTGTGGGCGGAAGATATAATCCGGTTCGTGTTCTGCTCGACGGAACTTTAGGTTTCACCAGCACACGGTCACCTACCATTATAAAATTTTCAAGATCTTTTTCTTCAATTATCAGTGACATAACTTCTATCTTTTTCGAGGTGGCAAATATATAATATTCTATTTTTTTTCAATAATTTCAGAATGGTATAAATACGATAACATCAAATGTACGGCAAGTAATCCAAATATGTGCCACAAAAAATGAGTACCGGTATCTATAGGGGAAAATTTATCAAACCACCTGAAAAACAATGCAATCCCAAATGACAAAATGGCACCGGCAACAAGTTGAACATATCTGAAGCCTGTCTTGTACAGGTAAATAAAAACAGGTAATAAAACAATGGCAGCCATCATGCCATAATTGATATTGATTGCAGTCTGGATACTTATATTGCTGTTAAAAAGCCAGGCCTGAAAAAGAAAACAGATTACTATTAACGCCACAGGCAACCACCATCTGCCCGTAACTTTAATAAAAAAATAAACTGAAGCGGAAACAGTAATTATCAAAATCGGCATCCAGTCCATCATTAAAAATATACGATGCCACCGGAAACCATGGTATATTGTTCCTCCAATGCCACCGGTTAAAAGCAGAATAAGCATAAAAAACAAAAACCGGTGACCCGGAAGATCCCTACTGATCTTCATAATCCAATATATTGCAATAACAATAAACAATGCTGATGTGACAAAATTAAACGGCTCCACTATCAATCTGTCAGCATTTGTCTCGGTATAAGCCTGCGCACCATCCCTGAGCGCAGCACTTAAAGTCTGAAGTAAGATCATATTTGAATAATTAATTCCAAATTAAAAATAGTAAAAATTCTGATAATCAGAAATTCAATATTCTCATAAATATGTATTACATAGTATTATGTATAATATATATATTTACATAACAAGGAACAAGGCAAAAAAGAGTACATTTTAAAAAAAAGTTCTATAGAAGTGTAACGTAAAAAAAAGACCTGCGTCTTAATAACGATTTTAAAAAGAAAAAATATCAACATTAAAGAATAGGAGAATAGAAAAATGAAAACAAACAAAATCTTTCAGTTCCAAAAGTTAAATGCAGCAGTTGCCATACTTTTTTTGATCTTTTCATTTCCAGCTACAAACGCCCAGGATTTAGTGAAATTTACAGCATACCACAACTATGCGTCCGATCTTCTTACCGCATCAGAAGCAACAGATAAAAATACTGATTTTGCTGTCGAATCAGCAGGTTCAGCAGAATTTATCAGCATGAGTGCCCTTGTGGCTGTCGAAAAAGAGGAGCCGCTTGCTGTTGAAGACTGGATGATAGATGTAACTAACTTTTATCCGGTTTCACAAATAATAAGTGCAGACCAGGAAGAAGATGAACCGGGAATTCAGTTAGCAAATGAAGTTTTATCTGCAGAAGGCAAAACTAATATAGCAGATAATCAGGATAATCAGGTTCAGATCAGCGATAAAAGCAAAAAAAGAAAGTTTGGAATCAGAACATTTTCAATAATAGAAGAAAAGGATTCCGAGGTAAAAATTGAATTATGGATGTTAGACTACCGTTTATGGAATCCAAAATAGAAGAAGATATGAAAACATAAAAGCCGGTTAAAAGCCGGCTTTTTATGTTTTCTTATATTCACCATGTATATCAGTAAGCACTTCATAACCTGTCCCGGTCACCAGTATTGTATGTTCAAACTGGGCAGAAAGTTTATGATCCACTGTCCGGGCAGTCCAGCCGTCACTCCTGTCTATTCTGGTCGATGGTTTGCCCTGATTTATCATCGGTTCAATTGTAAAGATCATTCCCGGTTTCATCCTGGGACCTCTGTTCTTTTTTGAAGTATGGTCAACCTGGGGCTCCTCATGAAATTTCAAACCAACCCCATGTCCGCAAAACTCATACACTACGCTGAATCCATGCGCTTTGGCATATCTGCTGATTACAAAACCAATATTTCCGAAAAAATTTTCAGGCATAACCTGTTTTATACCCAGGTCGAGACAATGCCGGGTAACCTCAATCAACTTTTGAGCTTCGGGAGGGATTTCTCCTACCATAAACATCCTCGAAGTATCACCGTAGTATCCGTTAAGAATCGTCGTAATATCAATATTTATAATATCTCCCTCCTTAAGCAAAATATTCGGGGAGGGAATACCGTGACAAACAACTTCATTAGGTGAAATACAACTTGCCTTAGGGAATCCGTTATATCCTTTGGGGGCCGGAATTGCATTATGCCCAACAATAAATTCTTCTATTTTACTGTCTATATATTCAGTGGAAACTCCGGCTTTAACAAACTGTCCGGCATAGTCAAGAGTTTCTGCAGCCAGTCTGCAGCTTTCTCTTATCCCCTCTATCTGCTGAGGTGTCTTGATAATAATTCCACTCATAACCTATCATTAAAATCCGGTGTAAATTTGGTGAAATCCAATTGTTTTTCAAAATCTAAAGATACATTTGCATAAAACATACTCAGGAGATATGAAGCATATCAACAAATTATCAATTAAATCATACTTTATAAACCGTTTCGGGGAACTATCCACATCATTTATGTTCTATCAAATGCAGGAAATTGCATGGGAGCACGCAAATATTCTGGGTTTTGGATATAACAGACTTAAAAAGGAGAACCAGTTTTGGGTCCTGTCGAAATTGCTTGTCAGGATAGGCAGGCTTCCCGTCTGGACAGACGACATTACTGTTGAAACCTGGTCAAGGGGGACAGACGGATTTTACGGTTACAGGGATTTCAGGTTTGTCGACAGATCCGGCATAACCATTACAGAGGCTACGAGCAGTTGGCTTGTATTGAATACTGACACAAGAAAGATTGTCCGGCTGAAAAAATTCACTGAATTTCCTGAGTACAGCGACAGTATTTTTGGAATCAATCCCGGAAGGGTAAATGCTCCTGATTCAGACCATAAACTTATATTCACACCTGTCCTTTTTAATGAAATTGATATAAATCAGCACTTTAATACGGGAAGATATATTGAGAGGATAGTCGACAGCTATCCGTTTGACTTTCATGAAAAATATGAGTTAAAGGAGTTTGAGATAAACTTTTTGAAAGAGGGTGTTCCTGATGACCGGCTGGCAGTCAGGAAGCATGAGATAACCTCAACAAGTCACCTTTGCAGTGTTGTTCGTGAAAGCGACAATGCCGACCTGATCCGCGCACGATTTGAGTGGCGCCTGAGATAATTAGCTCTTATCTGAAGTAAAGTTGATAATCACTATAATTGGCTGACAAGCAAATCGGCTCAATTAAAAATTTTAAATATAAACTGATCGGCCGAACATCAAAAACGCACACTCCATAAAAATAACGGTTCAGTGTGAAGCCATTAAGCTCAACACCTTATCCACCTTTTTCTCAACAGGAAGATGGCCGTCTATCCAGTGAATATCAGTGCCCCTCTTCTCCATGCCTCTGAAATATGTCATCTGGCGCTTGGCAAACTGATGAATAGCAATCTCCAGCCTTTCATACATCTCCTGATAGGTGAGAATACCTGTTAGATACAGCGTAATATACTTATATTCAAGACCATAATATATTAATTGATCGGGAGTAAGACCGTTATTCAGCAATCCTCTGACCTCTTCAATCATTCCCTCACTGAGTCTCTGCTTTAATCGTTCGCTTATGCGTTGCCTCCTTGTATGCCTGTCAAATATTACACCTATATTTAAACTTTTTATCACCGGCATATCAGAAGATGCAGAAGGATTTTTACGATAGAACATCTCTATTTCTATAGCTCTGATTGCCCTCCGGTCAGTTTCAATATCTGTAATATTATGGAGATCTGATTTAATACTTTTAAGTATCGCTGCAAGCTCTTCAAGACTCTTACCCTCCAGGCTCTTTCTCAGTTCCCGGTCGGGGGGAACATGTATCAGTTTATAATCCTTAAGTACAGCTTCCAGATAAAGTCCGGTTCCTCCGCACAGCAACGGGAATTTTCCTTCAGACTGCAGGTTATTAAAAGTTTTAATAAAATCAGATTGAAAACGGTAGACATTATAATGAGCACCGGGCTCTTCCATGTCTATCAAATGGACGGGTACAGATTTACCTTCGACTATGTAATCGTCATAATCCTTTCCTGTACCAATATCCATGTTCCGGTAAACCTGCCGTGAATCAGCCGAAATGATCTCTCCGCTAATTTTTACGGCAAGATTGGCAGCAAATCCGGTTTTGCCTGTTGCAGTAGGCCCAAGTATAGTTATCAGATTATATCTTGAATGAATCGGTTTCATAATAAATGCAAAACTAAAAATAAAAAGCGTTCGCACCGCAAAAATTCTGATTCCTGAAATTCTGTTGGAAAATGCTTTCAGTTACACCTCCTCATTTGTAAAACAATTACCGGGGAAAGCGAAACAAAGTAAAAAGCACAATTACTTTCGACCGGTTAGTTAAAAGATTTGAGTATTTTAAAGACTAAATGCCTTAACAACAAAAAAATTTACAAAAATTATCAGTTAAATAATTAACTGATTATTAAATATTTAGATAAATTATAATATTTTAGGATAAAAATATATTAATATTCTTTTGGAAATATTTAAAATTGTTCTTAATATTGAATTGAAAAATGGAAACAGAAACAACAGATTTAATTGTAAACTTTAAAATTTTTAATCATGAAAAAACTATTTTTTGTATTTGCAATCGTTTTGGCTTACGGATTGTCAGTTTCAACAGCTAATGTTATATCAGAGGATATTGAAAAAACTAAAGTGACTGTAGTAGAAGACTCAGGTGACAATAAGACATCAGATACTGTAAAAGAGGAGGGAACAAAAGCTAAAGCTGCAAAAGCAGAAGGATGCAGCAGCGCAGAAGCTAAAGCTGAAAGTTGTGCAGACGGAAAAGCTAAAGCAGAAGGCTGTTCAAAAGCCGCAGCAAAAGCAGAAGGTTGTTCAGGCACTGCAGCAAAAGCTGATGGTTGTGCTAATAAAGCCAAAACTGCCTCAGCCACGAAAACAAATTAGATAACTTGTACACTTAAACACATTAACAAAGGCCGGCTGTCAATTAACGACCGGCTTTTTTATTTCTTAATAAAAAATCGAATTAATTAATCAGTTCTTAACGGTATGTATACAGAAAGATGCTTATCACTTCTGATAAATGCTGTTACCACATCATACACAAGACCCGCCTGTCCGGATTGTGCTGTAATTATTTGGGAAGACCGCGGATAGAGAGTTATTTTTCCTGTACCTTCACCCTCTTTCAGAATCATTTCAAAATATATATCACTGTTATTCTTAATTTCAAAATAATCCCTGTCGCCCTTACTGTAAAAACGAGATCCGGTTTCAACACAGGCGTTGAAAAGATTTCTTACGTGCTCCTCTTTACCGGCAATATACTTGCTCGCCCACGCAACAGTGCGGCCTGCCTCGAGGGCTTCCCTTACCGATTCAGCAGTTCTTTCCTTTGCAAACACCAAAGTCATTGACCTGTGCACATAATCACCCAATTCGTAATCATATCCAATAATATTATGCACATCGGTTGTTCCCAAAACAGTCAGATCATTATCCACACACCAGTCAAGCGCTTTCTTATGAAATCCAAAACCGTTAATTACTTCAATACCATCCAGAACTTTCTCTTTATATAGCTGATCGATAAGCTCTATCCACTCATATGAACCTTCGATGCGGTCAACCTGCCATCCCGGATGGTTCCAGAATATAAAAGCATCCTGTCCGGCAGCCTTCATCACAGCCTCTTTATCCTTTTCATTTCCTTCCCTGTCTTCAATATATCCGCTGGCATCACCTATGAATATTGCATTGAAATGTCCGGGAGGAGTTTGTCTTGTAATTTCAGTCCCTTTTATAAAGACAATATTATTCTCAGCGGCAACATCCTTAGCCAGTTCCCATGGCCTGTTATGATTTACGTTAACGTCAACAGAATGAGGCGTATATTCAATATGATCTGTAATTGCCATTACATCCAGACCCTCCTGCCATGCCTCCTGTACCCTTACCGTCGGCCATACAAGTCCGTCGGAAAACATCGTATGCATATGAAAATCACACTTTAAGGTTTTAAACCCGCCAACATCAGGAATCTGAATAATTTGCCGTTTCCTTGGTCTCCGGAATTCATCCATCCGCATTACTCCATTATCAGTCTGGGCATTAACAAGAGAAACAGATATTAATAAACCAGCAATAACCAATCTTATCTTCAACATGACATAAAAATTTAGGTTCAACAAAAAAATAGTTCGTTAAAATAATAATATTATCTTCTTAAACCGACTCTTTTTTAAAAAATCCGAAAAACTTAATTCTCCCGTTGATATCCTTTTTTAATAATTTCAACAATCCTCTTTCCACGGCAAACTGAAACTCTTCATAATAATTTTGATTGTCGGGATGAATCATCTTAAGAAAATTTCTTTGTAAGCGCCATTTGCAGACCGGAATATCTTCCATGAAGCGGACAGGCAGACTGGAAGTCTGCATAAACTCTCCGTTTTCCCTGAATTCAATTATCCAGAATCCGTTTTTGTTTTTTAACTGATCTTCTTTAATATTAAGAAGCTCCCCTTCCGGCTCAGTATAGTACTCAAACAGTTGCCATCTTCCAGGAATTAAACTGACCGGCCGGGAAAACATTTCAAGAGATTTCCACCATCTCGTAACTGAATCTATAGAAATCCAACATCCCATAATTAAAAGCCAAATTAATTTGACCTGTTTCTACTCCAAAAGTTTAAGCGACAGCATATGATTTACTAAGTTACAATTTTTTTTATTTATCAGGTAGCATAACCTGCCTTGAATATTCCCATGTCTGATTCATTACCTCATTTTTGTAACCGGCTGATTACCTTATGTCACAATTTTTTATTCAATTGTTCTGAACAATATGTAATATTCTTTTAATAAAACGTAAGGCGGCTGGTATCTATAATTCCCGTTACCACAATGTTCCTTTGCCATAACGTATGCCAGCCGCCTTTCAGCCAGTTATTTAATGAAGAGAAGTGATTAAGGCTGTTCAAAAGCATCCGCTGATTGGAACTAAGTCCTATCTTTGTAGTTACAAATTTATACGGACGTATATTTCCCGGGGTGTAAAAAGAAAAATTTATAAGTCAAAATGTACAATTATCAATGACCGCAATAATTAGAGATTTAGTAATATTAACACCTGTTTATGTTTCTTTTTTTTGGACATTGACTTTTTTGCTCAATAAATTTTCGGCCAACAAAGCGAGATACTGGCTTGGTATGTTTATGTTGGTTAATACCGTTCTGTATTTTTGCCATGCTCTGTTTTTCTTTAAAATGAAAAATATTTATCTCAACCTTGATTTCCTTTATCTTATCACGGGACTTTCAGTCTATCCCATGTATTATATATATATCAGACTCCTCACATGTGATTTAAATATAAGGAGATCATATATTTTACATTTTATCCCGGCGATTATATTAGGAGTTGCTCTTTTTATTGCTCACATGAATGCCTCACCCGCAGAGAGGGAATTGTATTACAGCAATGTATTAATAGAGAACAGGTGGTCAGTTAAAGGTGCCGGCACCGGATTTATGTTCCTGTCCTCAATCTTTTATCTAAGCCGGATCATCTTTGGGTTTCAGGCCCTGGGCTATCTGTTATTAGGATATAACCTGGTGAGGAGATACAACAGGAGAATTGCAGATTTCTATTCAAATACTGAAGGAAGAGAGCTTACATGGGTAAAGTTACTGACAGTATCCTTTTTGATAACATCGGTTGCAAGTTCAGTGGCTAACCTCTTAGGACGAGGGCTATTTTTGAAAAATACTGTTTTACTTACCCTGCCTTCCGCATTATTCAGTTCACTCTTCTTTGTTATAGGTCTTTTAGGGAATAAACAGGATTTCACTATCAAATCGTTTAATGACGATGAGCAAAAAGATGAAACAGAATTTAAAAAACCGGTTGACCATAAAATTGAAAAACTAAAAAACAAATTGTTGTCACTTTTGGAAGATAAAAAAAGATACCTCGATCCGGAATTAAAAATCACTGATATGTGCAGTGAATTAAATACGAACAGGACATATATATCAAATCTTATAAACAGTGAATTCAGACTAAACTTTAATGATTTGATCAATAAGTACCGTGTTGATCACTCAATCTCATTGTTAAAAGACGGAATGGATAAAAATTATTCTCTCCAGGCAATAGCTGCAGCATCCGGATTTGGATCATTAAGCTCATTTAACCGGGCATTTAAAAAAAATACCGGTACTACAGTCAGCAGTTATAAAAATAAAATTTCCGGCAGATATGGTGAATTTAAAGCGTGACTTCTTTATCAGAAAGATAGTAAAACGTTCAGATTATTTAAACCGGATCAGCTATTAACACAGCCCTTACAGGAGAACCGTCAGCCTTTTCAAAAGGTAACGGGAGACAGAAAAAATTACCTGTTTCACAATCTAACTCCTCAGGGAAAAATAAATTTTCAACTATTATAAGTCCCCTTTCAAGAATGTTTATATGTATTTTATAATCTGTTGAATCAACCGGATCTGCCGAAATAGTGTCAAATCCTGTGCCCTTGAGATTAAATGAAAGCAGGTAATCTGCAGCATCACCGGAGAAAACAGGAAAATCCACAAAATATTTATCTGTACCCCAATATTTGCACCACCCTGTATTGAAAAGTACAAAATCAACCTTTTTAATTTTCTCTTCATAAAGTTGAAGAAGCTCCTTTGTTATTAAATGGCCATAAGACGGAACCCTTATTATAAAAGCCTTACCCATAAAAGAATCAACGGGGTACTCATCAAGTGATTTACCGTTTTCAAGCATATGAAAAGGGGCATCTATATGTGTCCCGAGATGTGAATTTACAGATATCCATGTCTCCCTGTAACCTTCATTTTGCAAATTTGCTGCCGGACCAAAACCGGGTTTTCCGGTACCCGGATAAACCGGAGTCCGATGATTAAGTTTATGGGACAGATCGTATGCTTTCACTTTTTTCACAAATATAATAATTCCCTTATTCAAATATTTATTAATTCCTGATTACCATAAATTAATAGAAATTATGTAAATATTAACAATAAATTGAAATTAAGCTTTTTAATTTTGGTATTCTGCATAATTTTTATATTTTAACATTAAGCGTTCATTGATGTTTAAGTCGTTATACCCGGGAATACAAAAAGTAAATTTGAGAGTGAAAAGTTATACACTCCCTGCCGGCATTTTCGACAAAACACAATATTGTGAATATTTTAATGAATTAATCACTACGGATTTAAAAATTTAAAAAGTCATGGAAAAATTTATCACCAGCGAATTCTGGGAAACTTTATTGACAAATCTGCAAAACTGGATAATTACTGAGTTACCCGGACTTATAATAACATCTATAGTATTCATTATCAGCTACCACATAATAATTTTTTTCATCAGGAAACTTAAAAAATTATTGATTTACAAATCTGGTAAAAGTGAAAAGTCAGATGCTGATGAGATAGGAAAAAGGATTAATACACTAACCGGCATACTCAACAGCATTATTAAAATTGTCATGTGGGGAATTTTCCTGATGATCCTTCTTAAGAAATTCGGGGTTGACATAGGTCCCATTCTTGCCGGTGCAGGTATCGTAGGCGTAGCTATTGGATTCGGATCCCAGGAACTTGTAAGAGATTTTATATCAGGATTTTTCATGCTTCTTGAGAACCAGATAAGAGAAGGGGATGTAGCTATCATTAACGGAACCGGCGGTGCAGTGGAAAAGATCGAACTGAGAACGACAACATTGCGTGATTTTTCCGGCGTGATACATATATTTCAAAACGGTAAGATAAACACAATATCAAATATGACAAAAGAGTGGTCGGCCATGGTTTTTGATATAGGCGTTGCTTATAAGGAAGATATAGATACAGTTATGAACGTAATGAGAGAGGTCGGCGATGAACTTCAGAAAGATGAAAATTTCAAAGATGACATACTGGAACCGATCGAGATATTCGGGCTTGATCAATTCGGCGACAGCGCACTGGTAATTAAAGCAAGGATTAAAACAAAACCTGTGAAACAGTGGAATGTAGGAAGAGAGTACAGAAAACGTCTCAAGAATGCTTTCGACTTAAAAAATATCGAAATCCCATTTCCTCATACGACAATATACTGGGGTGATGAGATCAAGCCTCTTCAACTCAAAGTTAATGAACATCTCCCGGTTAAAGACAATAACTGAACTCATTATGCCTCATAAATAATAAATTTTACTTTTTGAAGTTTTTAAATTAGCATGCCATTACAAAAAGTGATTCGTTAATTTTTCGAACAGGCTCTGCAGAGGAATAAAGCCGGTCATAAAAAATATCCTCAATTAGAATCAGAACTGTCATCAGTTGTTAGACATAAATTGACACGCTGATAAGACAAAATTTTATTAAAGAATTTAGTTTATACTATATGGAACACTTTGAATTAATATAAATATTCTATTTTTACGGTCATGAGTTCTGTTTAATTTATAGTGTAATAAATGAACTGTAAGTAGATTTTGCAATTAAATTAACAAACTCTTTGACATACCATATTAATGACTTGGAACATGAATATTAATCCTCAGAAAAAAATTACCGGAAATAAATACAGAATAAAATACCAGCTTATAAGGGTAATACCGGTAACATTCCTGTTAATTAATCTTCTGTTTTTTAATACCGGAGTCATGAGTCAGAGAGTAATTGATTACGATCAATTTTCTGAAGCGTACTTTGACTCCATACGGGTTACTGTTTATGATACTGCAAAAGAGCATTATACAATTAAAGCTTATCGTTTGTCTGAAGCACAGGATATTATCATTGACGGCAAACTGGATGAACAAGCCTGGTACGAAGCAGAGCATGCCGGCAATCTATTGGAAAAAGAGCCATACCCGCTGATAAAGATGAGCGAAGAGACAGAATTTGCTATTTTGCATGACAGTGAAAATCTTTACATTGGCGTTTGGTGCTGGGATTCAGAACCGGAAAAGATAATTCCCCAGGTTTCACCAAGAGGAACCTCCGCACCTGATAATCTTATGATATTTATTGACAGTTACCATGATCACCGTACCGGATATAAATTTGGAGTTTCCCCTACCGGGGTGCAAAATGACGAACTCAGATATGATGATATAAAAAGAGATGGTAACTGGAACGGTGTTTGGTATTCTGAGGGCTCTATTGATGATAAAGGCTGGTATGCAGAGATAAAAATCCCATTTTTCAATTTCAGATATTCAAAAGAGGAGAACCAGACATGGGGATTCAATATAATGCGAAATATTGCAAAGGACGGGTCACGGGGACAGTGGAAACCTCATCTCCCCGAATGGGATAATACCACACGTATGTCACAAAACGGGCATATTGAGGGCATATCCGGAATAACCTCGGGCAGAACATTGGAAATAAGGCCATACAGTGTATTAAGTTCAACAGAAATGGCAGGCATAGATCCACGGAGAAGGATAAACTTTGGCGGAGACCTCCGCTATAGTCCTACGCCGAATTTAACAGCCGATTTTACCTTTAATCCTGATTTTGCACAGGTAGATGCCGATGTTTTTGAGATCAATCTTACCCGGTTTCCTACACGTTTTCAGGAGTTAAGGCCCTTTTTTACTGAAAGGATAAATGTATTTAATACACCTCTTGAACTTTTCTATTCCAGAAGAATTGGATCAAGAGGAGATATTTTGGGTGGCGTTAAGATGACTGGAAAACTAAAACATGGAGTTGAATTTGGAATAATAGGCAACATGACGGGAGACGCATTTTTCTCTAATTCTCTGCGGACAAATGAGGATGCCCTCTTTGGAGTTATGAGAGTAAAAAAAGATATTATGGGATCAAGCAGTATCGGAATCCTTGCCGCAACAAAAGAAGAGTCGGGAAATTATAATAGAATAATGGGAGTTGACGGCAGTTTTTTACTTTCAAAAAATGATATATTCGATTGCCAGATCGCAACAGGGCAAACTGAATTGCAGCATGACCAAAATATGGCCTATAACATGGCTTATATAAGAACCGGTGATCTGATGGGGATGCAGTTAAACTTTGAACGTATAGAACCTGCCTTTGAAATAAACAGAATAGGCTATATACAAAAAGAGCCGGACAGAGGCTGGAACAAGGGTACAGGAACATTCAGAGTGAGTCCCAGAATTAATAAATACGGCATAAGAAGAGTAATTACCAACATTAAATACGAACATATCAATGATATGTTCACATCCGACTACATAAACAGATGGCTTTTGTTATATCCCGGGTTTACACCTGACACTGAGTTTGGGAATGTAATAGCAAATGATCAGGGGGAAAGATCAGTTTTCGGGGGAACCAGAAGTGCCAATAATTATACAGCCGGAGGTGACGTGACTGTCAACCTGATAAATGAAATGTCTTTTCTGGCCGAATACAGGCATTTCTCCGCCACCGAATTGACAGGCCATTATTCCGGCAATATTTATAAAATGAGCTACTCCACAAGGCCGCTCCGACTGGGTACAAAATTTGCCGGTATTTTTGCCACAAGTGGCGGGACATATTATAATTTTACTCAAAAATATGTTGGGAGCCAGAGGAACCTGACAATAGACGGCGAGGGAAGGCTTCACCACAAGATCATTACAAAACTGCAGGGTGGTTATACCAAAACTTTCGATAATTCAGGGAGTAATGACGGCAGGTACTTTAAATTATCATCGAATACAACATGGATGTTCACTAAGGATTTCTTTTTCAGACTCCATGCCCAGGGTATGTTCGGCACTACGTGGTATGATCAAAAAGAGATGTATAATGATTATCTGTTAAGCTGCCTGATAAGCTGGGAATACAGACCGGGAAGTTTCCTCTACCTGGCATACAACGAGAGTCGTTTTGATGAATCCGGTCCTCTGAATTCAAGATACTTTTCATTTAACGACAGAACTATTGTGTTAAAAGTATCATACTTCTTCAGTATTTAGGTCTGCTGCTATTTAAAATGAATAGGTATCTTTGTGAACTAAAATTCGAAAATAGTGTTACTTTATTTAGTCCCTGATTAATAAATAGAATTAAAATGAAACGAGCATGATTGTAAAATCACCCATGAGAATGATTAAAACATGTGCGAGTTACATATGATACCTTTGAAAATCTTTAATTTTAATCATATGAAAACCACAGGTAATATACTAAGGATTATTGCATTAGCTTCCGTTATTATGACTTTTTTCAGTTGTAATAATATAGAGACCAGGTACACTCCTGAAAGAGAAGCTGAAATTACGGAAGATTTTATTAATTCACTGATTAATGAAGATTATGATGTTGATACCACCAGTATGGGTGTTTATTATGTCATTACAGAGGAAGGTGAGGGTGATTTTGTACAACCTGACGACTCAATTGGCATAATTTATACAGGCTTCTTCCCCGAAAGCGGAAATATTTTTGATTCATCAGAATACTGGTATGAAGATGGAATATGGAAATTCATCTATTTGTCAACTGATTTAATACAGGGATTCGATGATGCAATCAGCCATCTGAATACAGGTGCAGAAGGTATTTTTCTGATACCTTCTGAATTAGCTTATGGAAAGGATGGTAATTTCAACGGTTCAATACCTCCGTATTCTGCGCTTGTCTTTAATATAAAACTGGTTGAAATATACGAATAGCTTCCGGGTGCAGACAGAGTCTGTTATCAAAAAAATAATCTATATGAAGTCTGATGCTTCATACGGGCATCCAATCATTAATAGTTTTCTTCCCTATCCCTGTTTATCAAGCTCCTTCTCAGGAAGATTCCTGTTAATTCCATAAAATATTTATGGTTTAAGTTGTATTTTTTAAAGGAATACTCTGATCCGGGTTTCAGCCGCAAATTTTTTTGAAGATGTCATTAAACTTTTTTAAATAAAAAAGATCAAATTATTCAGTTTGAAAAACTTCTGAATTAATTAAGAAATTTTATCAATCCGGTTACCGTATGGCACTTAACTATAAACCATCTTGAAAAAGGTATTTTGCAGATCATCACTAATTCTGGCAGTATTAATCTGTCTTATTCAGACACCTGCTGGCAGTCAACCGCTTGAGGATATCAGGATTACGGGTAATTTCCGGAATGTTCCGCTTGCGTCTTTCTTTGATACTCTGGAGAAGGAGTATGGAGTGAAAGTTTTTTATAAAAAATCATGGATTGAGTCATATTCTCTCAATACATCATTTACCAACAATCCTCTGATTCGTGCATTGAACGCTATTTTCCTGAATCACGAACTTACCTGGGAAGTTTTTCAGGACAACATTATTGTGGTCTTCCCGCGAAGGCTTGACACCCGTGCAAGTGTCGAAGAATCAGACCAAACCCTCGTTATAGGTGATCCCATAAACAAAGGACGTTATAAAACCGCGGCAATTTCAGGAAAGGTTATTGACGGAAAAACCGGAGATCCTTTACCCGGAGCTGTTATCTTCAATAATAAATTAAATAGAGGAGCAAATACCAGCGAAGACGGGTCTTTCATGATGGAACTTCCCACAGGCGAACATATTCTCCGGATTTCATATATGGGATTCCCTGAGTATGAGAGGAAAGTCAACCTGATCGAATCGGGTGAGGTTGAATTTGAACTGTTTGAAGAATCCCTGAGTATTGGCGAGGTGCTTGTCATTGCCGATGAGCTAAGCGCTTCCCGCACGCAGATGAGCCTGGTACAACTAACCACACGGGAGATGAAAAACCTGCCCCTGCTAATGGGTGAGAGAGATGTTATGAAAAGTATTGTAATGCTTCCCGGCATTCAGTCTGTTGGTGAATTATCCTCCGGATTTAACGTGCGTGGTGGCAATTCTGATCAAAACCTCATCCTGCTTGACGGATCCCCTGTTTTCAACACATCACACCTCTTTGGTTTCTTATCCATGATAAATCCTGATATGGTTGAAGATCTGAAAGTTTTTAAAGGAGGATTACCGGCCAGGTATGGTGAAAGAGTCTCCTCGATAATGGAAGTAGATATGAAGAGCGGAAATACAGATCATATTAAATTATACGGCGGACTCGGACTTATTAACTCAAGACTGGCAGTTGACGGGCCTCTGACAAAAGACAAGAAGCTTACATTCATTACCGGTGGCAGGATGTCATATACTGACTGGGCCCTGGAAAAAGTTCCTGATGCTGATATTTCACAAAGCGTTACAAACTTCTATGATGTCAGTGAAAAAATGTCATATAAATTTGATAATAATAACTGGATAAATTTTACGGGATATACAAGCAGCGATGAGTTCAGCACCAGCAGTCAGTCGGAAAATAAATACGGCAATACACTGATGAATCTTGCATCACACAATAAATACAGTGAAAAACTTACCGGTGAAGTGAACCTGTCACACAGCAAATACCAGTTCAGATTGACTGATTTTACTGACGGAAAGAACTTTGAGGCATATTATCTTGATAACAACATCAGATATAACTCGTTTAAATATAATCTGATCTGGTATCCCAACCATGACCATAACATACATTCGGGAATTAATATCATCTCCTATCTGAATAATCCGGGAGAAATATCTCCGGTATTTTCAAATACTATTATTGCAGAAAAGAAATTAAACAAGGAAAATGCTCTCGAGTCTGCACTCTATGTAAGCGATGAAATTAATCTTTCAGAGGGAGTTACAGCCAATATAGGAGTAAGATACAGCAGGTTTTCGTTATACGGTCCGGGAACTGTTTATTTATACGACAACAATGAAGCAAAAAATCCGGGCAGTGTGATTGATTCCCTTATATTCCGGGAGGGAGACGCAATAAAAACATATAGCGGGATTGAACCCAGGATAGCACTTAATTTAGAGGCAGACAAAGGTTACTCCTTCAAATTCAGCTATCAGAGAACACGTCAGTATGTCAGTCAGATCAGCAATAATGCCGTAATTTCACCGGCAGAGATATGGAAAACAAGCGATTACCACCTGAAACCACTGATAAATGACCAGATAGCCGTTGGAGTGCAGAATAGTAACTTTCTCAATAAATATAAGTTATCAACAGAAATATACTATAAAAAATTAAAAAATCTGATAGAGTATAAAAACGGAGCCAGGATAGTAATGAATTCCAATCCGGAAACAGACCTGATCCCTTCAGATGGTTACTCATACGGAGCAGAGGTTTCTCTTAATAAACAGTCGGGCCGGTTGACAGGCTGGTTGAATTATACATTTTCACGAACTATGAGAAAAACTTCCGGGCAATTTGAAGAAGAGCAGATAAATAAAGGTAAATACTACCCGTCAATTTATGATAAACCTCATGATTTCCTGGTAATGGCCAATTATCAAATAAGCCGCAGATGGAGGGTCTCAGGTAATTTTGTCTTCATCTCGGGCCGACCGGTAACTTTACCTGAGGTTACCTACCAGTATGCAGGAGAAAGGCTGGTGTATTATTCTGACCGGAATAAATACAGAATGCCTCCCTATCATCGTTTTGATTTTGCAGTGACATTGGATGAAAACCTCAGAAGGAAAAGAATGTGGAAGGGCAGCTGGACGCTTTCGGTCTATAATCTTTACGGAAGGAATAATCCCTATTCTGTTTATTACCGGAAAACTGTTGCTGCTGCAGATACAGGATATAAAAATTACTCCCTGTTTAAACTCTCGGTTATCGGAATACCGGTTCCATCGTTAACCTACAATTTTACTTTCTGATGAAGAATTTGATATACATAGTAATACTTATATGGATCTTCAGCTCATGTGAAGAGATATATACACCTCATCTGGATAAGGTTGATGATTTTCTTGTTGTGGAGGCAATCTTCATGGCAAACAGATCTCACAACACGGTTTATCTGCATAAATCGACGGGATTCAACGACCAAAAATCTGAATATGAACCGGTAACCGGGGCAATAGTATACGTGAACGATGAAGATGGCATTTTTTATGAGTGTATCGAAAATAATCCGGGAGAGTATATCACAGACCTGACCATAGAGAGTGATAAATCCTATAGCCTGTTAATAAAAGCTAACCAGGAAATTTACAGATCTGAATGGGAAATAGTTCCGGTAATACCTGTAATAGACTCAATATATGGTGATTATATAACAAAAGTTATTACGACGGGTGCCGTCAATTCAACTGAAGATATTTTAACCACCTACGGCATTCAGATCTATTCAGACATGAATTATAAGGGAGACCTTAACCACTACAGATTTTACGGCAGAAAAATCCTTCAGTATTATGACT
>Ga0209270_1001588_pt1 | contig 29862 bp, 21 predicted proteins | sample MTBAKSrepl1MetaG_FD_187456 | JGI IMG/M metagenome (GOLD analysis project Ga0209270, IMG submission 187456) | Enrichment culture microbial communities from Arthur Kill intertidal strait, New Jersey, USA, that are MTBE-degrading - MTBE-AKS1... | ecosystem: Environmental > Aquatic > Marine >...
AGCCCTGTTTGGCGATTTTTGATTCATCAACTGGCCCCACTCGTCGCTGAAAACTACAAAAGAGGCCATCGAACGGACAAATAGCGCCCTCAACCGGGAACCTTGAACCGGGAACCTGTGAACGCTTGCCTGTATTTTAAAGCCCTGCTGCCGTTCCCACGAGCTCGATTCGGTTTTTCCAGCCCTTGGGCAGAGACCCCCACGGGCAAACTTCTTCGCACCATGCAGAGAAGTTACAAATAAAAAGTCTGATAGGTATGTTCTGCCGATTAAATAAAAAAACCGTAGTATTTGCGGACCATGCTGTCAATGGCTTTTTTCTTGACCGTATCCGGCTGTTTCCCTTATTATTTTAAAACGCTTTCAAATGGCCCGCAAGGCCTCAACAAGAGGCATGAGCGATTGATCTGCAAATGCCGCTGATTTTGTTTCCGGCGAAAGGCCTTTTTATGAAACCATCGGTTGTGGCGGCGTGCCTCATTGTCATTGCCCTTCTCACTACAGCGGCCTATCATCTGCTGAAGCCCGATTGGATCCTTTTCCGGAAGGCCGAAACCTACTTTTCAGAGAAGGCCTTTAGCCAGGCCATTCCAGTGTACGCGCGCCTCCTGGAAAGGGGATTTGAAGCGCCCGCCCTCGTGAGCCATCTGGGGACTGCGTATGTGGCCACCGGCCGTTTCAGAGAAGCGGCGGCCATTTTTGAGGATATTCTCAGAAAAGCCCCGGACAAACTGCAGGAGCTCAAAGAGCTGGCCAACATCTATGTGGCGTTTGGTCAATTCAAGAAGGCCATCCCCCTCTATCAGACCTTCCTTCAACAAGAACCCTATAACAGATCGGTCCGCATCCTTTTGGCAAGGGCATTGTCCTGGTCCGGCCGTTTTGACGAGGCTATTGTCGAATACAGAAAAGCCGTGGGAGATGAAACATGAAAGAGCTAATCGTGCGATCGGTGTTGTCAGCGTGTGTATTGATGATCCTTTTCTTTATCTTCGCTATATTTCCAGCTTTTTCTGAAGAAGTTGGCCCAAAGGTTCCTGTGCCACCTGTGACCGCCGCGGGACCCTCCCAGGCCCAGCAAGTGAAGCCCATCCAGGTGGAACCAGGGGAAGAGATCCCGGACTGGCTGGCGCGATGGGAACTGGCCAGGGTCCTCAGCTATGTGAAGCGGTATGATGAATCCATCGCCGAATACCAAAAGGTCCTCAAAGAAAAGCCCGGGCTCATGGAGGCCAGAATCGAAATGGCCAAGGTCCTCTTCTGGAAGGGGGATCAGACAGGGGCCTCCAATATCCTCGAATCGGTTCCAGCCAAAGACATGACCGGTGACGCCAAGGTCCTGATGGCCGACCTGTTTGTGGCGCAGAAGGAATATGCAAAGGCGGGACCCCTGTACAGGGATTACCTGGAGAGCCATCCCGAAGATCAGGCTGTGCGGCTCAAGCTGGCCGACATGTTGAGCTGGCAGAAGAAATACGATGCCTCCCTCGCGGAGTACCGAAAAATCCTGAAGGCGCGGCCTGATGACATCCAGGTGAGACGCCGGTACGCCTTTGTGCTCATCTGGGCGGGCAAGCATGCCGATGCGGCTGCGGAGCTGAAAAAAACCCTGGATTGATCCGACATGTCAAAGACAATGACAGCCAGGCCCTGGTTTTTCTTGACGATGCTGTGGTCAGCTCTTGGCCGAATGTTTTCTTTGAGCGTTCGCCGGCATAAGGTCTGCCAGCTTGCCCTTGTCTTGGGCTTTTTGATGACGGCTTCGACAATGTTTGCCTTCGATGGGCTGATCCCGAAGGACCGGTGGATCACTGACCTTGAGGCCAGACTGGCCCTTGCGAGAATCCTCTCCTATGATGAAGCCACCCTGATGGAATCCCTCGAACAATATCGGATATTGCAGGATCAGAAACCGCACGATCCCTTAATACGCCTGGAGATGGCGGGGGTGCTCGTTCGCAAAGGGGAGGATGAGGCGGCGCGTTCTCTGATACAAGCCATTCCGGCAGCATCCCTGACAGATCCCGGCGTGATGGTGGCCCTCGCCGATCTGGAGGCCAGGCTCGGCCATGCAGTGAGATGTCGGGACCTCTATCTGGAGGCCATTCAAAAAAGCGATCATTTTGAGACGCTCAGGCTGAATCTGGCGAACCGAATGAATATGTGGGGCGATTTCTATAAGGCCGGGGCCATATACAGGGAGCATCTTCATGCCCATCCTGACGACACGGAAACAGCGCTTCAGTTGGCCGCGGCCCTGCGGAGTTCGGAGCGGTATGCTGAAGCCGAGGGGATTTACAGAGAACTCCTTGCCGCATCCCCTGATCCGGGGAAACTTCTGCTCGAACTTGCCCGCTTGAAACGCGCGGAAAAGAATGCCGCTGCGGCCGCGGAGCGGGTTGACCAGTTCCTTGAGCGCTATCCTGACGACCCGGAGGGACTGCTACTGAAGGCGGACATCTTGGTTTTCCAAAAGCGGCTTGAGGAGGGCCTTGGCATTTATACAAATCTATCCAAGAGGACATGCTGCCGCGTTCAAGGTTTTCTGGGCATGGGAAAGGTTTACCTGGAGCAGGGGGAAGCCGATTTTGCCCAGGACTGCTTCGTGCAGGCCCATGAGATAGACCCACGGAATGTGGAAGCACTCTACTATATGGCAGGACCCAATACGGCCGCCTCCGATGATTTCGTGAATGCACTGGTGCAGGATAGGCGGATCTCGGCCATAACGCTGGAAAAATGGGCAAGAATCTACGCAGAGCAGGGATACAACGATATTGCCATCCGGTGCTGTGAGGCCTCTCTGGAGCGGGATCCCGATTATTTCCCGTCACAGATCGGTTTGGCCGAAATCCTTGCCGTTGACCACCAGTATGATCGGGCCGTGGAAAGATTCGAGGCCCTTTCACATATGTTTCCCGACAACCGAAAAATCTTGATCGGCTGGGCAAGAACCCTTGCCTGGGGCAGGCAGTACGATGCAGCCATTGGCCTGTATGACAGGATCCATGAACTGGCCCCGGCCGATCCGGTCCCCCAGATCGAGAAGGCCCGCACCGCGGTATGGGCCAAAGATATGGATCTGGCGTTTGACGCGTATGAAGCCCTGCTGCGGCCCCCTGTAGACGAGCGGCTTGCCCGGGACCTGAGGCCGGTTGCCGAGGCATCGGGCCGTCCGGAACTCATGGCAGCGGTTCAAAGGCTCGCTGAGAGCGCTGAGGAGGGTTCGGTCTTTCAGGGATTTGAGGCATTTGACGGCGAGCTGATGGGACTGAGAGCTGCGCTCTCTCCAGATGCGAAGCGCCGGATCGAGGCGGTCAAGACCCGGCTCTTTCCCGCTTTTGCCATTCAAAAAGCCGCATGCCTGGAAGGAGAGGGCAAGCGGCTCACCTGGAACCGCCGGCCTGTCCAGGCCATGGACGTCTATGAAAGGCTTCTCGCCTTTGCTCCGGGAAACCAGGAGGCCATCTTTGATTATGCTCAGCTCCAGTGTTCCCTGGGTCTGTGCAACCGGGAAGCAGATGCCTACAGGCGGCTCCTGGACATGGATCCCCTTCACAGCTTGGCAGGGAGGGCCATGGAGCGGCTGGAAATCCGGCGCAATCCTTCGATCAAGCTGGGGCAGTCCTACTGGTCCGAACGGGGAAGAGAAGGCCTGACAGCGATCGACCGCTATCGCACCGATCTGGGGGTGGATGTGCCCGTCGACTGCCGATTCCATCTGAGGTTGATCGGCCATCACTGGGTTGAGCATCCCAGCTATACCGGCGACTCTTACGGGGCAAACGGCTTTACCGTTGGGGTCGGCGGGGTCCTGAATCCCTATATCAAAGGAGAGGCTGCCTGGACCAAAAAGATCTATCGAGACAGCACATTCCAGAACACCGACACGGGGTATGCCCACATCTGGATGAATCTGAGAGATTACGTCCAGGTCGGTCTGGGGTATGATCGCACCGACGAGCTGTACAATTATTTTGGAATCAGGCAGGGGATTCAGGCCGACAGCTGGTGGCTGTCCCTCGACACCCATATCACCCGCCGGCTCGAACTCATGGGGCAGGCCAGATATCTGGGTTACAATGACAACAACGACGGGCAGAATTACAGGGCAGGGGCGGGATATTCGTTCACGGATCACCCCAGGATATTCAAAATCTCATTGACGGGACAATATCGCAACACCCGAAAACAGGACGTGTACCAGTATGCGGGCGGTCAGCTCGTTGAGATCGCCCACCCCTACTGGACCCCCAAGGATTACTACGGCGGGACGGCCACATTCGAGTGGCATCACGATCTCTCGAAGCTCCTGTTTTGCGGGAGTCAACTCCATTTCTACGATCTGGCCGTGGCAGTCGGAACCGACACCGAGCACAATCCCTCCATCGAGCTGCGGGGCGAATGGCACTATGCGTTCCTGGATCACTGGACATTCAGCATCAAGGGCCTGATCCATCGCTCCAAGCTATGGGATGCGGAAGGAATGTGGGCCGACCTGAGGTATCAGTTCTGAAGTGACTAAAGGTGCAAGCTTCAAGTTGAACGCTTACAGAGAAGAGGCATCCTCGGTTATCAGAAAATGACAGCCGCAAAAGGCTGAAAATCGAATAAACCCAATGGACCCAACAAACCCAAATAACTCAAGCATACAGCATACAGCAACCAGTACCCAGTGACCAGTCGAATGCCATGAATAGAGAATCCCTGTACCGTCCGGGTCGTATCCTTCTCCTCCTCCTTCCGACGGCGGCGATCGTCCTTGCCGTGGTCTATCTCGTAATAAGGACCTTTCTGTTCCTGATCCTCGATTACCAGTGGCACGAAAAGGCCGTGGCCCTGTTTCTCCTCTTTGCGGAGACCTTCATCATTGTCCACGGCATCGGCTATTTCCTTGAGATTTTTCACATCGTTATCCGCGGAAAAGGCCTGGCGCGCGCAGACGAAGACCCTTCGCCCCTTGAGACCTATCCGCCCGTTGCCGTCATTGTCTCTTCTTACAATGAACCCCTGCAGGTGGTTGAAGACACCCTCATCACCTTTTACAACCTTTCCTATCCCAACAAACACATCTACTTTCTGGACGACACCCGTTATGATCTGCCCGGACAGGACCCCGAGGAGCGGCGGCGCTACAGGGAGGCCATCGATGAAATGTGCCAGCGCATCGGGGTCTGTCTCTTTCGCCGACAATGGCGCGGCGCCAAGGCAGGCATGATCAATGACTTCCTCGACCACATCGAGGGGAGGCACAGGGAGGGGTTCGAATGCCGCAATTTCTCAGGCGTTGAAAAGACCGAAAAGGAAAAATACATTGTGGTGTTCGACGCCGATCAAAACCCGCTGCCCGATTTCGTGGAACCCCTGGTGGCCAGGATGGAGGCGAACCCCAGGCTGGCCTTCATCCAGACCCCCCAGTACTATACCAATTTTGAGTCCAACCGGATTGCCCGTGCCTCGGGTCTGCAGCAGGCAGTCTTTTACGAGTATATCTGTGAGGGAAAAAGCCTCAGCGATGCCATGTTCTGCTGCGGGACCAATGTTATTTTCCGACGCGAGGCCCTCATGGATGTGGGCGGCTTCGATGAATCTTCGGTCACCGAGGATTTTGCCACGTCATTAAGGTTTCACCTGAAGGGATGGCGGTCGGCCTATCTGGGAAATGTGCTGGCATTTGGCATGGGTCCCGAAGATCTGGGCGGATATTTCAAACAGCAGTTTCGGTGGGCCCTTGGCACGGTGGGCTTGCTGAGAACAGTCTGCGCCTACTTTTTTCGCAACCCCAGGCAACTTGCCTTTGTGAAATGGTGGGAATATTTTCTGTCAAGCACCCATTATTTCATCGGTCTGGTCTTTTTGGTCCTGATCCTCTGTCCGCTTCTATACCTCTTTCTTGACGTTCCGAGTTATTTTGCCAGGCCGGAGATCTATGCCATCTTTTTCATTCCCTACTTTGTTTTGACCATTACCATCTTTTTTTGGACCCTGAAACAGCGCAAGTACCTTTTCAAAGACATCATACAAGGGCAGCTCCTGATGGCCATCACCTTCCCGGTCTATATAAAGGCCTCCATCCTGGGCCTTCTGGGGGTCAAGGGCGTCTTCGGCATCACGCCCAAAGCTGGGGCGCTTCAACTTCCGTTAAAGGCCCTTTGGGTTCAACTCACCATGGCCGTTTTAACCTTTTCCGCCGTCATTTGGGGGATCAACCGGATCATTTACGAACGGGAGCCCATCGCCGCCCTTGCCGTCAATATGGGCTGGTGTCTGTACCACTTTCTGATCCTCTCGTCGGTCCTGTATTTCAACCATGCTGAAAAGGGCTGACCCGGGGTGGGCGCCGGTTGTCCTGATAACAAGGTGAACAGATGATCACGGTCAGACACGGCAGTTGGGTATTTTGGCTCCTGTTGGCGCTCATCTATTCTTGGCCGCTGCATGCCGAAGCTCCCCGGGGCGCTTCATCGCCATTCTTTTTCGGGGTTGCCCTGGATGGTTATCCCATAGGGGAAGAACGGCTGAAAAGGCTTGCAGCGCATATCGGCATGTCGCCCCAGATCGTGGTTTTTTTTCTCCAGTGGCCCTCCGCAGGGGATCGGGACCCGGAAGGATTCCCCCTGAATACCCTGAATGCCATATGGGACACAGGGGCCATCCCATGCCTGACCTGGGAACCGATGTATTACAGCGGGGGCCGTGAGGTCATGATCCCGCACCAGGACATCCTCAGCGGGGCATACGATCCCTATGTGTTGGGATTTGCGAAGCAGGCCGCGGTATGGAACAGGCCCTTCATGATCCGGTTTGCCCATGAGATGAACCTCTCCAGATATCACTGGGGAGGCGGCCCATTGGAATACGGGCCTGAGAGTCCCCGCATCTACAGGGAGATGTATCAACACGTGGCGACCCTTTTTCAAAAGGCCGGGGCCCGGAATGTGGTCTGGGCCTTCTGCCCCAATGCGGAATCAGTGCCCAATACCTCGTATGACCCGACCGCAGGCTGGAACCGCATTGAGAATTACTACCCCGGCGATGCGTATGTGGACGTCCTGGGTATGGATGGCTACAACTGGGGGACCACCCAGAAAAAAGACATCCATGGGTGGGAGAGCCAATGGCGGGAGTTCGAGGCCATTTTCCGGCCCGCACGGGAGACCTTGTGTGGACTTGGCCCTGACAAGCCTCTCCTTGTATTCGAGACAGCCACAGTGGACCAGGGCGGAGACAAAAGAGTGTGGATCAAAAACGCCTTTCAGACAGCCATGGAGTGGGGTCTGACCGGCGTGGCGTGGTTCCAGGCGAAGAAGGAATACGACTGGCGAATAACCAACTGGGAAAGATCCTTATGCGGGAAACCTCCGGAAACAGCAGGGTGCTCCCCCCATGGATGGATCAGGACCTTGAAAAAAGGGCGCAATTGCCTTAGAGAGGAAAATAGGCCTTCACGGTCAGCCCCTCCATCCACATGGCTTCCGGGCGAGGGACCAGGAAGACGAGAAACCCGCAAGGATAATTAACGGGTTTGGCCTGTTGGGGTCATACTCCTCGTGTATGATACAGGGCATCAGGTAGGAGAGCTTGACAGAAACAGGATCAAACAAGAGTAAAGGGAGTCTCAGACAGGATCGCCACGCTCAGGGCAGGCATCCTCGACCTGGAGTTGAAATGGGAGCAGAAAACATCAACAAAATAATTTCCCTTCAGATGCGCCGTCTGGAGAAACAAGTCCCTGAACCACGACGGCATTTCGTTTCCTTCGACCAGATCAGGACACCCATGATAACCTGTCTTAACCGACTTGGAAACATCCTTGAAGACGACCTCCCCGGCATGGTCTTTTCTGACAGGCAGATGGCATTCGGCGCATCAAAGGAAACAGGACTCCCCACATACTGTCGTGAATGCGATGTTCTTTTTGCCTGTCGAGGCGGATGCCCAAAGCACCGCTTTGCCAGGCCCCCTGAAGGGGAACCGGGACTCAACTACCTTTGCACAGGGCTTAAGAGATTCCATCACCATGTCAGCCCCTATATGAAACAACTGGCAGATTTTATTCGCAAACGCATTCCTGTAAGGAACGTTATGGAATGGGCAAGAGATCACACAGCATGTGATCGCTGAATTTGTTGACCATTTTAGAATCTTTGTCCGTAACTTCCCTGCATGGTGCGAAGAAGTTTGCCCGTGGGGGTCTCTGCCCAAGGGCTGCAAAAACCGAATACAGCTCGTGGGAACGGCAGCACGGCTTTAAAATACGGTCTGTTTCAGCCCCAAGGACGCCCTTTCATGGATAGGGATTCCTTGCTGCCTTTCAATAAACAATATCCCGAGCCCGGGGGCGGTCGCCGAGCGATATGAACGCATTTTATTGCTTTTTGTCTGTAACCTCTCTGCATGGTGCGAAGAAGTCTGCCCGTGGGGGTCTCTGCCCAAGGGCTGCAAAAACCGGATACAGCTCCTGGGAACGGCAGCAGGGCTTTAAAATACGGTCTGTTTCAGCCCCAAGGACACCCTTTCATGGATAGGGATTCCTTGCTGCCTTTCAATAAACAATATCCCGAGCCCGGGGGCGGTCGCCGAGCGATATGAACGCATTTTATTGCAGCCCTTGGGCAGAGACCCCCACGGGCGGGCAGAACGCTGTTTGGTTGCGGCCGTCAGGCCGCCTTGGGAGGATATGGCTATGAAACTAAATCAGTTTTTTGTTGTTTTCTGCCTGCTTGCCATTGCTGCATGCAGTGATGACCACTCAAAAGCCAACCATCTGAATGTCAACGTTATCGACGGATACGGTGAAGGAATAGCAGACGCAACCGTCGTTGTTGGAAATCAGGCTGGCGACCTAATATCTCATGTAACCACCAATGATCTTGGCGAGGCATATTTCAGTTATTTACCCTCAAACGCTACGGTAACCGCCGCCTTCAGTTGTTATGATTCTTCCTCTAAAACAGCTTACTATTATCTTGATACAATCTACAATGTTAATGTTTCAGCCGTTACCCTGATGCTGGGAACCTGCACGCAAACCACTCCGCGCGAAGTCGATATCCACGTCACCTATGAGGTGGAAGGTATCGCTTCCAGCGACGTTACGCTCGGCCCAATAACTTACAGCGGGACAAACGTTACCATGGACGTCTATGAATTTGTATTACAGGATGATGGCAACATTTCGGTTTTTGCCACAGGTTACGATAATGAAGATAATATTAAAGGCTATGGTTTCGCCCTCGACCAAGCTGTTGTCGAAGGTGGTGTGATCGATATTGCCATTGACCGGACTGATCTCGCCAAACATACCCATCTTCTCGCCAACGTTCCGTTAAACACGGTGTCCTACTATGCCTTTGCCTCCCTGCTTCGCAAGCATAGCGAAACCAATCTGCCATACAACTTTATGGGAGATAAGGCGCCGGTGCCCGCCACAATAACCACGTATTCAGCTGACAGCTTCAGCGACCATAACATGTACGGCGCCGGGGTCACTCTGGACCAGGATAGCGACGGCAACTCCGACGGACGGGTAGGTTTTGTTCGCTATTTGCAAGACGCATCGGATCAAGTTTATGATTTCAGCTCGGTGCCTGCCCTGCCCGGTGACCTCACTTACTATCAAGGCACAACCAGCCGGCCGATTATTTCCTGGTCAAATAATGATCCGCTTTCAATTGCGCAAAAGCTTATCATCACCTACCGTTCCCAGGAAACAGAGAAAGCCTACTTCTCTTACAACCTGACAGCGCCAGCTGCTGCCACAAGTCTTCTCTTTCCAGAACTCCCTGACACGCTGGCAGCTTTTCGCCCCTCTGCATACAACACGTTATCTTTACAAACCATGAAGTTCGACAAGCCGACTACCTATAGTGACTTTCTGGATGCGATCTCCAACTATAACGGCCGCTTCTATGACGCGGCGGGATTGAACAGCTATGTCTACGCAGGCATTTCACGTCAGCCTTGATCGTAAAGACAATTGGGACTATGCGGCGGCATGGAAATGGATGTTGAAGATGATAAATCAGAACTGAGGGCACTGTAGCGCAAGACAGTAGAAATGGAAAGATACCGCTACAGGTCATCATATTATTCCTCCATATTGTCTTTCGCGCAGGCGATGGCAAGACGCCACTCGGTGCTATAGAGACCAACAGTCCGCCAGTAGACGCTCTTTGTTACGGGGACATTCCCCCCCTTCAGATAAAAGCTGTAACCGCCCGACAAATCAGCATAGAGATTTGACATAAACTGGGATGATGAACTTGACGGAATGATCCGCAACGCCGACAGTGCAGGTTTTGTGTCGGGGCTTGATCCGATGGACATCAGCGATCCGGCCCGGCATGCGGCAGGCACGGCTTCACTGAATGGCTGGCACCATACCAGGGAAAAACCTCAGGCCCCCACAGGGCCCGTGCTCCTATCAAAAAACCCATCTCTGAAATCTCTGTGGGCTCAAGCGCAACGGGCGGGAGTATCAACAGGTTCGGTTCCCGAATAGCCGGGGTATGCGTGGGCGAAAACCGTTGGTCTGTGCACACTAATACCTGCCAGTGGATTCACTTTGGGTCATGCAGACCCAATGTCCCATGACGATGGCCATAAAAAAAGCCCGTTCCGAAAGAACGGGCTTGGTATGTCTCTGGCTCCCCGGGACGGACTCGAACCGCCGACCAAGTGGTTAACAGCCACCCGCTCTACCGACTGAGCTACCGAGGAATAATTTTCGGTGATCCAGTGGTTGATCCCGCAGTTGGCGGGACCACTGAGGTACACGGTCCTTGTTTTAAGGAAGTTCGTTTTATACCAGACGACGATGTTTGAGTCAACACAATTTTCATGACCCGCGCCTCTAATCGGCTTGACACCTCCGGCTATCCCATACTATTTTGAATTTAACACGCCTTGTCGTCGGATCAAGTCATTTCCGGCCAATGGCGCATTTTAATTTGGATGCAAGGGGTTTCCATGAAGCAGATTGTTTTGGGCACTGCGGGGCACATCGATCACGGAAAAACATCTCTTATCCGGGCGCTTACCGGGATCGACACGGATCGCCTCAAGGAGGAAAAGGCCCGGGGCATCACCATTGAACTGGGGTTTGCCTACCTGGAACTCCCAGGGGGCCAGCTTCTGGGGATTGTGGATGTGCCCGGCCATGAAAAATTTGTCAAGAATATGGTTGCCGGGGCCACAGGGATCGATATCGTCGCACTGGTGATCGCCGCTGACGAGGGGGTTATGCCCCAGACCCGGGAACATCTGGAGATATGCAAACTGTTGAAGGTTAGGCACGGCCTTGTCATATTGACCAAAATCGACATGGTGGAGCCTGACTGGCTCGACCTGGTGAGGGAAGATGTCTCGGAATATCTTTCAGACAGCTTCCTGGCCGATGCGCCGATGGTGGAGGTCTCCTCTGTGAGCGGCGAAGGTCTGGATGAATTGATCCAGACCCTGGCCCGCCTTGTGGAAGAGGTCCCGGAACGGGACACCGGCCATCTCTTCCGTCTCCCCATCGACCGCGTCTTTACCATGAAGGGCTTTGGCACCGTGATCACCGGGACCAGCATATCGGGGAACATCCGCACGGGCGACGATGTGACCATCTACCCTCAGGGCATTGCCTCCAAGATCCGGGGGCTTCATGTCCACAACAAGGAGGTCCCGGAGGCCGGGGCAGGCCTGAGGACGGCCATTAACCTGCAGGGGATCGAAAAAATGATGCTGAGCAGGGGGAATATTGTGGCCACCAGGGACTCCCTTAGGCCCACCTACATGGTGGATGTGGTCCTGGAGCATCTTCCCAGCGCCCCCCGCAAGCTCAAAAACCGGGCCAAGGTGCGCTTTCATGCCGGCACGGCCGAGATCATCTCCACCCTGATCCTCTTGGACCGGGACGAACTCAACCCGGGGGAGACCTGTTTTGCCCAGATCCGCCTCGATGCGCCCACTGCGGTCCTCAAAGGGGACCGGTACGTGCTCAGGAGCTATTCGCCGGTCCAAACCATCGGCGGCGGCGAGATCCTGAATCCTCTGCCCAACAAAGCCAAACGCTTTTCAGACACGGTGCTGTCCCAACTGAAGACCCTTCATACAGGGGATGAGAAGGAGTCAGTGGAGCTTTTTGTCTACCTGGGCCGCTTTCGTGGCGTGGAAGAATCCCAGCTCTCCTTTCTGGCCAACATGAGCCGAAAGAAGCTGGCCGGTCCCCTCCAGTCCCTGAAGGCCCAACAGCGCATCGTTCAGTTTGACAAGGACCCTGCCCTGCTGATCCATGCCGACTTTCTGGAAAAGGCCAGGGAGGAGGTTATGGAGACCATCGCTGCCTATCACCGGAATTTTCCGCTCAAGACAGGGCTGGTCAAGGAGGAATTGCGCTCCAGGACCGTGGGCGCCAAGAACACGAAGCTGTTCCATTATCTGATCCAGCATCTGTTGCAGGAAGGCGCCATTGTTCAGGAAAAAGAGGTGGTCCGCCTGAAGTCGCACAAGGTCACCCTGGCCCAGGACCAAGTGGAAATCCGCCGGAAGTTGGAGGCGATCTACAAAAAGGGCGGCCTCCAGCCTCCCTATTTCAAGGAGCTGAAAGAGGAATTTCCTGGAAATACGGCTGCAGAGGTCTTGAATGTGATGGTGAAGGAGGGCCGGCTCCTGAAGGTGAAGGAGGATCTGTATTTTGACAGCGGGGCAGTGAGTGCCCTGGAAGAGAAGCTGGTGGCCTTTTTGAAAGCCCATGGTGAAATTACCACGCCCCAGTTCAAGGACATGACCGGGGCCTCCAGAAAATACACCATCCCCCTCATCGAGTATTTTGACCTCAAACAGATCACGGTGAGGGTAGGGGACAGCAGGGTCCTTCGGAAGAGGTGAGAGAAGGGAAAAGGGTGACGCGATGCTGCCGTGCGAAGATGGCGAGCTGCCGAAACCGGGGGACTGAGGGGAACGGATCTTGATTCGGGAATGGGGAAGGGCCGCAGGATGGGTGGACGCCCTGGGTCTGGGTCTGAGGGAGCATATCGCCGTTGTGGGGGGAGGCGGGAAGACCTCCCTCTGTTTTTCCCTGGCCCATGAAATAGCGGCTGCAGGGAAGCGGGTCGTGACCACCACCACCACCAAGGTCTGGCAAAGGGAGGCTCATGTGGCGCCGGGGGTGGTCTTTTCCCCTTCCGGTGCACCGGACCTGCATCGTCTGAATGAGGATCTCAGGACAAAAGGGCATGTTTTTGTAGGAGGCAGGTCCCTGGATTCAGGTAAGATCGAGGGGCTGGCCCCTGAGGTTGCAGACGCCCTTTTTCGGGATCTGGATGTGGAGTATGTGATCGCAGAGGCAGACGGGGCCGCAGGAAGGCCGGTGAAGGCCCCGGCAGGGCAGGAGCCCGTGATCGCTGCTTCCACCACCCTGGTGATCGCGGTGATGGGCCTGGAGGCCCTTGGCAAGCCCCTCCATCCTCAGATGGTCTTCAGACTGGAAGAGTTCATGAAAGTGACAGGTCTTCGTGAAGGGGACATGCTGACGCCAGGGGCCCTGGCTGCCCTCTTTTTGTCGCCCAACGGTCTTTTTAAAGGAACCCCGGCATCTGCAAGGAGGATCGCTCTCTTGAATAAATCGGATCGGCTTGGCCCGGATCAGGATGTGGAGAACCTGATTTGCCGGATCCTTCAATTTCCTCACGGATCGGTGGAGAGGGTCATCGCGGGATCTTTGGCCCGGGGGGTTGCGCGCGTCTGGATGGGCGATGAGCAGGGATGCATCCGGGGTGTTATAAGAGGCAGGTAACATTGTATCTTTTTCAATCAGTCGATGGGGCCGCAAGGTCTCTTTGGGAATCTTATGGACGATATTGTTAAAACGATCCTACATCTCTTTGACCAGGGCAGGTCCGCTGTATTGGCGACCATTGTTCAACAGGCCGGTCCATCGCCCCGGGGGATTGGGGCCAAGTGCCTTGTCATGGAAGACGGCAGCTTTGCAGGGAGCGTGGGCGGGGGCATTTTGGAGGCCCGGACCCTGGACGAGGCCAAACGGGTTTTTGACAAAGACCTTCCGGCCCGCCTTTATTTTTCCCTCGAGGGCACGGATGTGGCTGAAACCGATATGCTTTGCGGCGGCCGCGTAGAGGTCTTTCTGGAGCCGGTGAGGGCCGGCAACCCAGCCGCAGTGGCGTTGTTTCAAAAAGTAGGGGAAGATCTGCGGAAGGGACAGCCCGGGCTTTTGGTCACCCTCATGGACCCGCTGCAGTGGCATGGGGGCCGCGTTCCAAAACTGTTTCTGAGAAAGGCTGGGGATTCGGTGGGGTCCCTGCCGGGGGCCCGGGCGGTTGAGGCCGCTCTTTCCAGGGAAAGGAAAAAGGGCCTGGCCGGGCGTCGTGTCCTGGTTTCCGAGATGGCAGACGATGCGGGTCAGGCGCTCGAGGTCCTGGTGGAACCAGTTGCGGCCAAATCCTTCCTTTACGTCTTTGGGGCCGGCCACGTATCCAAGCAGATCGTCCCCCTGGCAGCCCGCGTCGGATTCCAGGTGGCGGTGGTGGACGACAGGGAGGACTTTGCCGATCCGGCCCTCTTCCCAGAGGCGACAGAGGTGAGGCGCCTCCCTTTTGAGGGCGTTATGGAACAGGTCCCGGTGGACGGGTCCTCTTTTGTGGTCATCGTTACCCGCGGGCATATGGGCGATAAGACGGTTCTTGCCCAGGCCCTCAAAACGAGGGCGGGGTATATCGGGATGATCGGGAGCCGGCAGAAGCGGGAGATTATTTATCAGGCCCTTTTAGCCGAGGGATTCACGCAACAGGATCTTGACCGGGTCCATTCGCCCATCGGTCTCCCCATCGGCGCGGAGACCCCGGAAGAGATTGCAGTGAGCATTGTGGCCGAGCTGATCCAGGCAAGGGCCGAGCGCATCAAGACCGAAGGCTGAAAATGGTGCACGGGGCGCCCGCAATGGGGCCTGTCCACTGAAGCGGCGGAGGCATTAGGATGGAAAACAGTTATCAGAAGTGGCTGTGGGAAAAGACAGGGGAGGCGTGCGTCAAGAATCTCAAAAAACACGGGTTTGACGCCCATCTGGTTCCTTCCCGGGATGAGGCCCGGGCCCTCGTCCTGGGCATGATTTCAGACTATGAGACCTTCGGGTTCGGGGGGTCTGACACCGCACGCTCCCTGGGCCTGGTGGAGGTCTTCAAGGCCGGGGGCAAGACCGTCTACGACCACTGGCAAAAGGGCCTCACAAAGGAACAAGACCTGGACATACGGCTCCAGCAGGGGAGATGCGACTGTTTTCTGTGCAGCGCCAATGCCGTTACGCTCACGGGCGAGATCATCAATGTGGACGGGATCGGCAACCGGACCAACGCCATGACCTTCGGTCCCAGAAAGGTCTTTATCATCGCCGGCATGAACAAGGTGACCCCCGATCTGGAATCCGGGTTTAAGAGGATAAGAGAAGTGGCCGGTCCCATGCGGGCCCGAAGCTTGGGCATGGAAACCCCCTGCGCCGAGACCGGGATCTGCACCGACTGCAACGCGCCTCAGCGGATCTGCCGGGCCACGGTCATCCTTCACCGCAGGCCCCTTTTGACCGACATATCGGTGATCCTCATCAACGAATCCCTGGGATTCTGATCATGACGCGGCATGGTGGTCCCACGCACGGCTTTGGCAGATCGTTCCAGGAGCCCTTCCCGGAGGCGGGTCAGGGTCCGGCAAGGCGTTATGCCTGAGGTGGACGCCCGCTTCAGGCCCGGGGCCTGCCGTGGGAGAGATGGAATCGGAGACATTGGGGATGAAGCAGCCCATCTGGTCGATTGAGGATGTGATCGACCTGGAATACTTTCTTGATCGTGACGAGCGCGAAACAGACGCTGCTGACCGGGCCGACTTGGTCGAGCGGGACCGGGCCATCTTTCTTGATAAGATCCTGCCCTTGGAGAGGCAAGAGGGTGGGGTTGCGCCCCAAAGGCTCATTCGATGGTGGCTCCAAGAGCGCAGGAAATCAGAGAAACGGGCGGATGCCAACTATAAGACCGCCCTCCCCGGAGAGGCCTTTATAGATATCTACCGCTTGATGGGGTGGGGATTTCTGATCGCAGGGATCCTGTCCGGTTCCGGGCTGGCCTTTTCCCTCCTCAACTATAGCGGGACCGAGCCCTTGAATGTCTCGGTCTATCTGGCGGCCCTGGTCCTGTCCCAGTGCGTGGCGCTCCTCGTTCTTTTGATCGTCCGAGGCATTCGGAAGATGAAGCGGTCGCCCTTTCGAGGGTCTGTTGTCTTCGCCGTGGTCAGCGGGGTCATGACCCGACTGATCGTCCGGATAAAGGAGGGCGCCCTCAGGGGGATGAAGGGGTCGCAGCGGGAAGGCCTGGGGGCGGTTGCGGGGCTTATCCGGGGAAAGCGGCGGGTATACGGTTCCCTGTTTTACTGGCCGGTATTCATTCTCTGTCAGATCTTTGGGATAGGGTTCAACGTGGGGGCTCTGGCCGCCACCCTTTTGAAGGTGGTGGGATCGGATATCGCCTTTGGGTGGCAGTCCACGGTCCAGTTCAGCGATCAGGCAGTCTTCAGGATGGTCCAGATCATCGCCCTTCCCTGGTCGTGGTGGGTCCCGGCCGAGATTGCCCATCCCTCCCTTTCCGAGATCGCGGGGAGCCACATGATACTGAAGGACGGCATCTACCACCTGGCGACCCAGGACCTGGTCTCCTGGTGGCCCTTTCTCTGCCTGGCCGTTCTGACCTATGGCCTCACGCCAAGGGTGATCCTCCTGACGGCAGGGCTTGTTTCTGAGAGGAGGGCCCTGTCGCGGCTGACCCTGGATCATGCGGCATGCGCCAGACTTGTGCATCGTCTGACCGGCCCTGTGCTAACCACCCAGGCCCTGGGCGTGGAGAACCTGGAAGGCAGGACCGAAAGGATTGGTCCTGAACACTCTCCTGAGGCCGCCTGCCTCGCTCGAAAAGGGCCAGTGTCCCCCAAAGGGGTCATTGCCTTGATTCCCGACGATATTTTTGAGACCTTGAATGTCCCCAAGCTGCAATCAGCAGTTTACAAGACCCTGGGGTGTGCGGTGCAAAAAAAGATGCGCGTTGGTCAGGACGTGGAGGATGACGCCAGGGTCATAGAGGAATTGCGGGAACTCAGAGAAAGAGGCCGCCTGGAAGGGCTTCTCCTGCTTCAGGAGGCCTGGCAGCCGCCCATCCGCGAATCGATCCGCTTTATCCAGGCCCTTCGGAGCGCTGCGGGAGATCGGACCATGATCTATGTGGGTCTCGTGGGCAGACCCCGACAGGGCGCCGTATTTACCCGTCCTGCAGAGAGGGATGCGGCGGCATGGCAACAGAAACTGAAGTCCCTGGGCGATCCCTATCTCGGGGTGGAGGAACTGGCAGCCAATGATCGGTGACAGCATTCCCGAATTTGCCATTGTAGGACACCCCAACGAGGGGAAGTCTGCGGTGGTATCCACCTTGGCCGAGGACGACACGGTCAGGGTGACTCCTTATCCCGGCGAGACGGTGGTCTGTCAGACCTTCCCGGTAGTTATCGACGGAAAGGAGATCATCCGCTTTATCGACACCCCCGGTTTCCAGAACCCGAAAAGGACCCTCAAGTGGATAAAGGACCAGCACGGCGATCCGGTCCGCGTGCTCTCGGCCTACCTCGAGGCCCATGCCCGTAAGCCCGATTTCAAAGACGATTGCGGGCTCCTGGAACCCATTGCCGCAGGCGCAGGGATCATCTATGTGGTGGACGGGTCCAGGCCGGTCCGCAACGTGGACCTGGCGGAGATGGAGATCCTCCGCCTGACCGGACGGCCCCGCATGGCCATCATCAACTGTAAGGAAAATGAAACCGCCTACATAGAGACCTGGAAGAGAGAATTTCGCAAGCATTTCAATGCCCTTAGGGTTTTCAACGCCAACAGGGCCACCTATGCGGAGCGGATCGAGCTCCTGGAGACCCTCAAAGGGATTGACCAGGACTGGGGACCGGCCCTGGAAAAGGTCATTGCTGCATTCAAGGCCGATTGGGAGCAGCGGAACATCCAGACGGCCCATATTATCTGCGACATGCTGGAGACATGTGTCACCTATTTTATTGTCCGGTCCTTTACGGAAAGGACCAGCGAAAAGGACCTGAGGGAGCGCCTCCAGCGGGAATATGCCGCATCGATTGAAAAGATCGAGCAAAAGGCCCATCAGAAGATCCGCAGCCTTTTTAAACACAATATCTTCAACTATGCCCTTCCGGCCCATTCCCTCCTGAACGAAGCCCTTTTCAGCAAAAAGACCTGGCAGTTCCTGGGGCTTGCCCCGAGGCAACTGATTGCCGCTGTCGGCATAACCGGGGGCGCCGTAGGCGCGGCCCTGGACCTGGCCGCAGGCGGACTGACCTTTGGCATTTTCACGGCTGCCGGCGGTCTTTTGGGGGCCGGATGGGCGGCCTTGGGCGGGGGCAGACGTCTGGCGCGAATGAAGGTGGTGGGGCTTCCCCTGGGCGGGGAACAGATCCAGGTCGGTCCCATGGAAAACATCCAGTTCGTCTATGTGCTCCTGGATCGGGCACTGATCTTTTATTCCCACGTCATCAACTGGGCCCATGGCCGGCGGGATTATCCCCATAAGGGGGCTGATGCTCCTGTCAAGGCGGGGCTTGCCTTTGAGTGGGACGACAGGCGGCGGAAGGTCTGTCATGCCTTTTACACGGCCGTGCGCAGGCATGACGACGAGCAGAAGGCCGTGTCCCGAAAGGCCCTGATCGAGATGATCCAGGAGGTATTGCTGGAAATATCGCGCAGCGAGAAGACGTATGGCATGGTTGGAAGGTAACGGACCGGAGAAACCATCCAGACCGATTCAAGTGATCGGTCTGGGTCAGGCGTGCGTGGATTATCTGGGCTGCGTGCCGGGCTATCCCGCAGAAGACACTAAGACAGAGCTCGAAGAGCTGGTTGTCAGTTGCGGCGGGCCGGCGGCTACGGCCCTGATCGTGTTGGCCAGGGCAGGGATCGGCGTCTCCTTTTTGGGGAGCATCTCTGACGATCCCTTTGGGCTTCAGATCGTGGATGGGCTCCAAAGGGAAGGGGTGGACACATGCCGCCTCCAGATCAGCCCGGGCCTCAGATCCCAGTTCGCCTTTATTGCGGTGAACAAAGAGGACGGCAGGCGGACCATTTTCTGGAAGCGCAGCACCGCGCCCGAGCTGATCCCTCAGGAGGTCTCGCTGGACTCGTTTCCCGGGGCCAGGATCCTCCATGTGGATGGATTGATGGTGGAGGCAGGGACGGAGGCCGCGATCCAGGCAAAAAAACGGGGCATGACTGTGGTCATGGATGCGGGGACCCTTCGGGATGGGACCCTGGACCTGGTCAAACACGTCCATGTCCTGATTGGATCCGAGACCTTTGCCCATGCGCTGACCGGCAAAGGAGGCTCGCAGCTGGCGGCCCTGGAAAAAATCAGATCCCTGGGACCCGGTCAGGCCGTGATTACTCTGGGACCACAGGGCTCCATCGGGCTGGATCAGTCCGGGGTTGTCCGGCAGCCTGCCTTTCAGGTGGTTGCCAGGGATACGACCGGCGCGGGCGATGTTTATCACGGCGCATACATCTATGGCCTGCTTGGAGGATGGGACATGGCCCGGTGCATGGAATTCGCCTCAGCTGCCGCAGCGGTCAAGTGCCGGAATGGCGGGGGATGGCAGGGCGTTCCGGGTCTTAAGGAGATAGAAGCAATGATAGCCCAGGGCAGCGTTTCTGGCGGGTCCACGAAAGGCGCCAACGGTACGGACAGAGATAAGCCCTTGTAAGGGGAAAGGGGAGGTGGGGCTGTTATATGAGCCCTGCCGCGGACATGATGTCAGGGACCAGCTCCTCCCTGCCGATGGCCATGATATGGACACCGTGGCACATCTTTTGATCATGGATGCGTCGGATCATGCGGCCGGCGATCTCCACCCCCTTGTCGATGGCTCTTCCCTTGGGGGCCGAGGCCATCTCGTCGATGAGGCCCTGGGGCACAGTCACCCCGGCCACGTTTTTGTTCATGAAGCGGGCCATGGGGGCCGAGGTGAGGAGGATGATCCCGGCCAGGATCTTGACCGGAAACTGCCGGGCATAGGACATGAACTCCTTGAAATGATCCAGATCATAGACCGCCTGGGTCTGGATGAACTCGGCCCCTGCCTCGATCTTTTTTTCAAACTTGATGAGCTGGGGCTCTATGGGGTTGGCCTCTGGCGTGACAATGGCGCCCGCACAGAAGGAAAGTTCGCCCTCTACCTTGTTTCCGCCCAGGTCCTCTCCCTTTTCAAGCCTGCGGATGGCCGCCAGCAGTTGACTCGAATCCAGGTCAAAGACCCCCTTGGCCTCCTTGTGGTCCCCTAATACGACCGAATCCCCGGTCAGGCAGAGGACATTGCAGATCCCCCGCTGATGGGCAAAGAGGAGGTCTGCCTGGAGGGCCAGGCGGTTGCGGTCCCGGCAGGTCATCTGCAAAATGGGTTCGCCGGCCATCTCCTTTACCAGGAGGGCCCCCCCGAGGGAAGGAAAGCGCATGACCGAGCTCTGGTGATCGGTCACGTTCATAGCGTCCACCCTGTCTTTTAGCAGGTCGATATGGTGGGCCATCCTGTCCAGATTGACCCCCTTTGGGGGGGCCACCTCGGATGTGACGACAAATTTCCCCGAGTCAAGGGCCTTTTTGAATGCAGAAACCATGGCAGACCTCGCGATGGGTTGAAAGGTTCAAGGTTTCCAGGTCGGGGTATAAGGCATCAGGCATCCACCCGCCACTTCCCCGGCCGCAGCGCTGCCTGGTGGTTGCGGGGCTGCTGGAGCCTCCGCATGGCGTCGAGCCGGTTCAACTCCTTGAGCCGGTTGTAGATGAGGGTCCAGGCGCAGTCCCTGTCGCTGTCGATCTCGCATTTGCCATTGTTGGTTCCCCCGCACGGGCCGTTTACCAGGCCCTTGTGGCAGGAGGCGACCGGGCAGATCCCTCCGGTCTCGCCCAGGATGCAGGTCCCACACTGGGCGCAGACCTCATCAAACTCCCCTGCCCGGGTCTCCTTTCCGATGAAGAGGGTGTCCAGGGCAGGGACCACCATTTTTCGGGTCTGACGGGCAATGTTCTGGACGCCGAAGGCGCAGGCCATGATCAAAAGGACGTCGGCCTGGTCCATGCGGCTTTTGTGCTGGTGGAGGGCCTCCTGGGTCAGGTTGTCGCAGGCCACGGCCAGGACCGCCTCGCCGGTCACGAGCTTTCCCTTTTCCGAAAGGCGCGTTCGCATGGCCGCCACCTCGGGGAGGCCGCCCGTATGGGTCAGGGTGGGGCAGGTGCCGCAGCCGATGATAAAGACCCTTGCCAGGCGGTTTAAGAGCCGGTCCAGCTCTGCCTCGGGCTTCTGCCGGGTAATGGATCGAATCATAGCCGACTCCTCTCTTTTTCCAGATCGCACCTGAGACACCGGCCTGCCTCATACAGGGCCTGTTCCCGGGTGAATCCCTTCTCGATCTCCCTGAAGTCCTTGACCCTTTCGGCCGGGGCCTCCAGGGGGATTTTCACCCTGGGCCGGTCCTCGGTGGTTTCCTGCTCCAGTGCCAGGGCCGCATCCTCTGCCAGGTCGGTCTTCTCGTCCGGGATCTGGAGCCTTCCTCCCTCGCCTTCCATATACTTGTGGATGGCCAGGGCCGCCCTTCTCCCGGATGCAATGGCCCGGATGAGATAGGTGGGGCCGGTGGTGAAATCGCCGCCGGCAAAGACCCCCTTGATATTGGTGGAAAGGGTGTTTTCGTCCACGGCCAGGGTCCCCCACAAGGCCCGTTCCAACTGTCCGTCCTCGGAAAGGAAAGAGGGATCCGGGGCCTGACCGATGGAGATGAGCACATGGTCGGCCGCCACCGTCTGGGTGATGGATTCATCAAAGGAGGGGTTGAATTTGCCCTCTTCATCAAAGACCGACACGCACCGGACAAACTCGATCCCAGTCACCCGGCCGTCCTGGCTCAGGATGCGGCGGGGGCCCCAGGATGAGTTGATGGCGATCCCCTCCTCAAGGGTCTCCTCGATCTCCTTTTCCCATGCCGGCATCTCCTGCCGCGATTCCAGGCAGAAGATCTGAACATCGGCCGCACCGGTCCTGAGGGCCGTCCTGGCCACGTCCACGGCCACATTGCCGCCGCCCACCACCACGGCCTTTCCTTTCAGGGGAAGGGCCTTGCCCATGCGCACCTCTGTGAGAAAGGCCAGGCCGTAGGCCAGCCCTCCCAGGCCTTCTTCCTCTCCCGGGATTCCGATCCGTCTGCTGGCCTGGGCCCCGGCCGCGATAAAGACCGCGCTGTACCCCTCGTTCATGAGATCGTTGACCGTGTGCCTGGCATCGATGGGTGCGTTGTACAGGATCTTGACCCCGCAGCTCTCGATGTAGGCGATCTCCTCCTCAATGACTTTTCCGGGAAGCCGGAACTCGGGGATGGCCAGGCCCAGCATGCCCCCGGCAACGGACTGGGCCTCATACACAATGGTCTGATACCCCATCTCGGCCAGAAAATAGGCGCAGGTGAGGCCGGCAGGGCCGGCCCCCACCACGGCAATCTTGTGGGGCCGGGTCACGGGAAAGGGAGACGCCCTTTTGCCCACGTGTTCATAATACCAGTCCGCTGCATAGCGCTTGAGTGCCCGGATAGCCACCGGGTCGTCCAGTTCCCCCCGCCGGCACTTGAACTCGCAGGGGTGGATGCAGATCCTTCCGCACACGGCCGGAAAGGGATTGCGTTCCCGGATGATGGCCACCGCCTTCTCGTTGTCCCCCTTGGCAATGGCCGCCACATAATTGGGGACGTCGATCCCGGCCGGACAGGCGTGCTGACAGGCCGATATGACCATGGCGTCGCACGCGGCCCCTGCGCAGCGGTGTTCCAGGATGTGGTCCTCATACTCCTTGAGAAAATAGGCGAGGGTGGAGAGGGCCGGTTTGGCGCAGGTCTGGCCCAGGCCGCACAGGGCCGTCTCGGTGATGGTCTCCCCCAGGTCCCGAATGATGTCGATGTCCTCGATCCGGCCCCTCCCCTGGGTGATGCGGGTCAGGATCTCCAGGAGCTGGGTGGTGCCGAGCCGGCAGGGGGCGCACTTGCCGCACGACTCGGACTGGGTGAAGCTCAGGAAAAAGCGGGCGATCTCCACCATGCAGTTGTTTTCGTCCATGACCACCATGCCGCCAGATCCCATGATGGCCCCGATCCGCTGGAGGGTGTCGTAGTCGATGGGGAGGTTGAGATACTGGGAAGGCACGCACCCGCCCGACGGGCCGCCCATCTGCACGGCCTTGAACTGTCTGCCCTTGGGAATCCCGCCGCCGATGTCAAAGATCACCTCCCTGACGGTTGCGCCGATGGGGACCTCCACCAGACCGGTGTTGTTGACCTTTCCGGCCAGGGAAAAGATCTTGGTCCCCTTGCTCTTGTCGGTCCCCACCTGTCCGTACCAGGCCGACCCGTTCCGGATGATCGGCGGGATGTTGGCCCAGGTCTCCACATTGTTGATGTTGGTGGGCTTTCCCCCTAATCCGGCCTGGGCCGGGAAGGGGGGCCGGGCCCGGGGCATCCCCCGTTTGCCCTCGATGGAGGCCATGAGTGCGGTCTCCTCGCCGCAGACAAAGGCCCCGGCGCCCATCTTCAACTGGAGATCAAAGCCAAACCCGGCGCCGAGGATATTCCTGCCCAGAAGGCCCAGTTCGGTCATCTCCTGGATGGCGATGGCGAGGTGCTCCACTGCAATGGGATATTCCTCGCGTACATAGACAAACCCCTGGTCCGCTTCCATGGCATAGGCCCCGATGAGCATCCCCTCCAGAACCGCATGGGGGTCTCCCTCCAGGATGGCCCGGTCCATAAATGCCCCCGGGTCGCCCTCGTCCGCGTTGCAGATGATGTATTTGGGCCGGCCCGCTGCCTCCCGGGCAAAGCGCCACTTGACGCCTGTGGGAAATCCGGCCCCCCCGCGTCCCCGCAACCGGGCATCCACCACCTCCTGGATGACGCTTTCCGGCGTCATGCGGGTGAGGGCCTTGACAAAGGCGCTGTAACCGCCCGCAGCGATATAGTCCTCGATCCGGGTGGGATCGATCCTGCCGCAGTGGGCCAGGATGCGACGCTCCTGTTTCTGGTAGAAGGGGATCTGGCTTCGGTAGAATATGGGGGCCCCTGTGCGGGGGTCGTGATACGCCAGGCGCTCGATCAGTTTGCGATCCTTGATGGTGCGGTCCACGATCTCGGCCGCGTCGTCCGGGGTCACCTCCTGGTACTGGATCCCCATGGGCTCGATGGCGATTACCGGGGCCTTGGCGCAGAATCCGTGGCATCCTGTGGCCCGGACCTCTACCCCGTCTGAAAGGGCTTGACGCCTTACCTCGGCCTCCAGCGCGGCCTTCACGTCCGCAGCGCCATAGGCCCTGCATCCGGTCATGCAGACCTGGACCACGGTCCGTTGCGGATCCATCCGGGCCAGGATCCGGTTCCGGAGCCATTCCAGTTGTCCCACGGAAGTCAACTTTTCCATGCCTGTTCCAACCCGCTTTGCCGATGGCCGTTACCGGCCTGTAAAATTGTGACGGATCACCCTTCCTCTTTCCGGTACTGGGCCAAGATGCTGTTGACCTTGGGGGGCGAGAGCCTGCCGTAATAGGTGCGGTTGACCATCATGGTGGGGGCCAGAAAGCAGGCCCCCAGACAGGCCACCGTCTCCAGGGTAAAACGGTAATCCGGGCTCGTCTCTCCTTCCTCCAGACCCAGCTCCTTTTTAAGGACCCTCAGGATGCTCTTTCCTCCCTTCACGTGGCAGGCGGTTCCCCGGCACACCCGGACCACGTACTTTCCCTTGGGGGTCAGGCTGAATCCCGCATAAAAGGTGGCCACGCCCTGGACCTGGGCCGGGAAGAGATGCATGGCCTCGCTGATGGACTCAAGGGACTGGGGCGGGATGTATCCAACCGCGTCCTGGATCTCCTGCAACAGGGGGATGAGTCCCCACTTTTCGCCTCGGTGCTTTTCGATAATGGCGGAAATCCTGCCCCAGTCAATCTCCTGCGGCCTCATTTTTACATTCCCTTTCGTTCCAGTCTGACCGAACATGTCTTGAATCCCTGCCAGGATGCTTCCCCCCAAGCGGCCAGGGGTATCAGGTTGAGTGCCTCGTTTTCATGAAAGGCCGTGGGCACAAAGACCTGCCCGGCCTGCATCCCCCTGTCTAAGACCACCTGCCGGACGACCATTCCTGTCGCCGATGTCACGCTTACTGGTTCCCCGGGGTTGAGCCCGAACCGCTTGCCGTCTGCGGGCGCGATGAAGATCTCGGCCGCACGTCCCAAGGCTTTAATCCTCCGCGAACGGCCGGTCCGGGTCCCGCTCCCCAGGTGAAGCCGGTGGGAACCCAGGATGGCAATGACAGGGTAGTCATCGTCCGCTGCCTCACGGTCGTGCAGCCGGGGGGGTGAGAACATAAAGGGGGCTTTGGCAGGGATTTCCCGGATCCAGGTCCATCCTCCCGGCGGATCGTGCCTCAGCCCCTCATACATGGGTATGAGATGGGCGATCTCGGTGCGGATGTTTTTCACGGACCCGTACGCGTGGGGATGCCCCATCCTGACGGCCAGGCGGTCCAGGATCTCCCAGTCCGGCATGGCCTCTCCGGGCGGGGCCGCAACCGGGCTGAAACAGGAAATCCGGCCCTCCATGCTGGTGAAAGACCCCGCCTTTTCGGAAAAGGCGGCACCCGGCAGGACCACATGGGCCGTGCGGCTGGTCTCGGTCTGGAGGATGTCTTGGACCACCAGGAGATCGAGTCGTGACAGGGCGTTATGGATCCGTTCATGCTGAGGGAGGCTGCGGACAGGGTTTTCGCCCATGATCACCATGGCCCTCAGGTTTCCCTTCTCTGCCTCCTGGATCATGCGTATGGCGTTCAGGCCCGGGTCCGGCGAGAGCTTTACATGCCACTCGTGTTCCCATCCCCTCCGGCCGGAGATATCTGCGACAGGCATGCGTCCTGGAAGGGCATGGGGAACGGCCCCCATGTCCCAGGCCCCCGCCTCATTGTTCTCCCTTGCCAGGATATGGATGCCTGCGGTCTTTGGAGCCACAGAGCCTGTCATAAGGGCCAGATTGAAGATGGCCTCCATGGCCTGGACCCCGTGGACCTGCTGGGTGATGCCGTGTCCGATGACAAAGCGGATCTTTTTTCCCTTCAAAAGGTCAACGGCCCGGTTCAGAGACCCCATGTCCGAACCGCTCGCCAGGCAGAGCCGTTCCGGGTTAAAAGACGAGAGGGCCTCGCTGTAGGCCCCGAACCCTTCTGTTAGTTGCTGGATAAATCCCGGATCATGGGCGAACCGCTTCCACAAAAGGCCTGTCAGGCAGGTGAGCAATTCCGTGTCCCTGTCAGGGGCCACGGTCAGCCAGAGGTCTGCAAAAGGGAAGAGGTCGGTCTTTCGGGGGTCGATGCCGATGAGGGGGATCCCTTTTCGGGCTGCCCTTCGGAGGTGATAGCCGACCACCGGGGCCGAGTGGCCCGGATCCGCGCCGATTGCCACAATGGCCTGGGCCTTTTCAAGCTCGCTGAGCCGTTCGGGCCGCCTGCCGCCCATCTTGCTCTCAAGGGCCTCAACTGCCGCTCTCGCGGCCATGAAGCCCAGGTTGTCCACGTTGTGGGTGCCCAGAAGGACCCGGGCGATCTTCTGAAACAGGTAGTTCTCTTCATTGGTGCATTTGGACGAGCCCAAGAATGCGATGCTCTGGGGGCCGTAGTCCTTTTTGATGCTCAGGAGCCGGTCAGCCGCATAATCCAGGGCCTGATCCCAGGATATGGGGGTGAGGTCTCCGTTTTTGCGGATGAGGGGCCGGGTCAACCGGTCGCGGCTGTTCAGGAAATCGTGGGCAAAGTGCCCCCGCACACAGAGAGTGGCCCTGTTGACCGAATCGGAGATGCCTGAGGGGTTCACCTCCACCACCTTGTGGTCCACCGTCCCCATCAGGAGCGAACAGCCTACCCCGCAGAAGCCGCATGTGGTGGCGGTCTCCTGCTCGGGGGTTCCCGCCCAGTTGTCGATAACGGGCATGAGTGCCCCGGTGGGGCAGATGGACACGCAGGTGCCGCAGAAGGTACATGCGGATGATTCCAAAGGGAGGTCGTACAGGGTGGCCGGCCGCGAGGCAAAGCCCCTGTGATGGTAGTCGATGGCCCCGACCGCCACCAGTTCATGGTCCGCCCGGATGCATTTGCCGCACAGGATGCACTTGCTCAGGTCCCGGACAATGAAGGGATTGGCCTGTTCGATCGGTTTGTAGTTGGGCGTGGGATACAGGCCGGACTCTCCGATGTCCATCTGACCGGCCAGTTGGCGCAACTGACAGCGGTTTCCCTTGCTGCACACCAGGCATGATTCAGGGTGCTCGGCCATCATGAGTCTCAGGATGTTTCTCCTATGCCGCAATACCCTGGGCGAATGGGTGAGGATCTCCATGCCCGGCCCGGCGGGTGTAACGCAGGAGGCCATGATGCGGCCGCTTTGCTGATCCTCCACCAGGCAGAGCCGGCAGGCCCCATAGGGCTCGAGATCGGGATGGTGACACAAGGTGGGTATCTCAATCCCATGCTCTCCGGCCGCCTCCAGGATGCTGGTCCCGGCAGGACAGCTTATCCGTGTTCCGTTGATGGTAAGGGAGATGTCTTCCACAGCCGTGACCCCTGTAATCGATTTCCGGCCTTGCGCCTATCGCAGCTTTGCCGCATCCAGATAAAGCCGCAATTTTTCTTCGCCCCCGATGGTGATGATGTGAATCCCCTGGCAGAGGTCCTTGAGGCCCTGGACCGTCTCGGCAAAGATCTCCAGGCTGGCCTTCTGCTTGTCCGGGGCCTTGGCCAGCTTCTGGATGATCCAGTCAGGGACCAGCCCCGATTTGAGATGGCGGTTCAGGAACTGGGCCATGCCCGCGGTCCTCAGGATCATCACCTCGGCGATGACAGGAACGCCAAAGGTCTGGACCTGCTTCAAGAATTTTTCAAACCGGGGGAGGTCGAATACCGGCGTGGTCAGGAAGTAGCCGGCCCCGATCCGCGTCATCTCTTCCAACTCCTTCATCTCCAGTTCTGGCACGTTCTTTCCCCATCCGGACTCCACGCCCGAGCCCAATACAAATTCGGCCCTGGAGGAAAGTTCACTCCCCTCCACGGTGCTTCCCTGCCGCATGTGCTCCAGGACCGACGCCAGTTTCCCTGCGTCCACGTGAAAGAACATCATCTCCTGGAGACTGTCGCCGGTGATTCGGTAATCTTCTGTGAAGACAAGCAGATTTTCAACCCCTGCCTCATGGGCCGAGAGGAGGTCCTTCTGGAGGTGGGGTCGGCTCTTGTCCCGGGTGGTGGTCTGATAGATGGACTCGAACCGATTTTGATTCAGGAGCCGGCAGGCGGCAATGCTGTCCCCCACCACCCCCTCAATGTCCAGCTCCGGAACCGTCACCCCGTCCACCCGGCCCCGCACCAGCTCCAGGCGTTTGACCAAGGCCTCTGGACCTTCGTCAACGGGGGCCTGGATCTCCGAGGTTACAATGAATCGCTTTTTGTCCAGGGATTCCTTGAGCTTCATCCGGTCACTCCTCCTTATTATATCAGGGGGCATGGCCCAACCCGTGATTATCCATCTTCCACAGCCAATCCCAACAGCCGCGCCACCTCCTTTTTTAACTGGGGGAGGGGAAACGGTTTGGAAAAGCAGACATCAGCCCCGTACTCCTTCATCTTCTTGAATTTTTCATCGTCCAGATAGGCCGACAGGACGATGATCTGCATGTCCCTGGTTGCCGGATCGCTCTTGATCTTCCGGCAGACCTCATACCCCTTGATGTCCGGCATCATGATGTCCAGGATCATGAGATGGGGTTTGAAGTGATTGACCTGCAATCCCGCCTCAAACCCGTCAGAGGCGGAGATCACCTCGTAGTCGTGTTCGTCTTCTTCCAGGGCCTGGACAATGGTCTCCACAATGATGGGGTCATCATCCACCACCAGTATGCGCTTTCGTTCGTCCATGTGGGCCTCTTGGTCGGGGACCGGGATCCCCTGCTTGTTCATGAAGGCGATCAGGTCCGACTTTTTGATGCGGCGGTGCCCCCCCACCGTCTTATAGGCCTGGATGTGACCTGATTCGATCCAGTTGATGATGGTCTTGGGGGAGACCTTGCAGATTTGGCTGGCCTTGTAAACAGTGAGTATATCTTCCATATCAGGCAGTACCTCAATTGTGGGGGTGGATTTTGGAATACACTTATTATAGAATTTATAGAATGTCAAGAAAAAAATGCAGAAAAAATATTTTTTGAAACTATAATAAGGTAAAAATCAAAAATAACTGTACCAAAGTGTATTATTACGGGCAACCTTCTGATTCGGCGCCGGTTTTTTATGAGGGTAGGGGCTCTCTTCCTCCGAGAGCCCCTAAAAGGAACAATTACACCCTCTTGTCGCTGGCAATTTGATGAAAAATCGCGTAAAAAGATGGGCATCGGGGGAATGAAACCTTTTCGGACGGGCCGTCTCTTGAATGGGCAACAGATGAAGGAGGTCAAACCATGACCCAGGACATATCGCGAAGGACTTTTCTTAAGGGGGGCCTGGCTGCAGCGGGGGCCCTGGCTGCCTCCTCCCTTTCCCTGCCCAGTTCGGTAAAGGGCGCCTCCGGTCAGGAGCTGGCAACCCTGATCGACATCCGCAAGTGCATCGGGTGCGAGGCCTGCGTGGAGGCCTGCAAGGAGGTCAACGAGCCCAAATTCCCAAAGCCCAAAAAGCCTTTTCCCAAGATGTATCCCAGCCGGGT
>Ga0209270_1001595_pt1 | contig 29772 bp, 27 predicted proteins | sample MTBAKSrepl1MetaG_FD_187456 | JGI IMG/M metagenome (GOLD analysis project Ga0209270, IMG submission 187456) | Enrichment culture microbial communities from Arthur Kill intertidal strait, New Jersey, USA, that are MTBE-degrading - MTBE-AKS1... | ecosystem: Environmental > Aquatic > Marine >...
AATTTCTATAGTTGTCCCAAGGCGATATGGGTCAAAGTGCGGACTACTAATGTTATCGAGAGGGCCTTCAGGGAGGTGAGGCGAAGGACAAGGCCCATGAGCTGTTTCAATCATGATCAGAGCATCGAGAGAATTGTCTATGCAGTATTGAGTCATCTGAATGAACAATGGGGTAAGCATCCCTTAAAAGAATTTACACAAAATGATTGACACTACCATAAAAGCATAGTTTTTGATAAAAATTTCATGAGCCGTTATAATAGTGAAATTTTTCCCATGCATTATGATAATAATCATTACAAAATAACTTGCATAGACTGTCATGCTGTCTTTCCAGATGACGACCCATTCGTCCTTAATTGCAGGGAGACTCACCGCGATTGCTTATTGCGGGCAACGTATCATAATAAAAGTTTCTCCACAGAAAACAGTCTCTCCGGTCTTTTCCGGTATGCTAAATGGCTTCCCGTAAGAAGGATCCTCAAGAATGCCCCGCAACCGATTTTATATAAAAGTACAGGGCTGGCCTCACACTTCGGATTAAAAAACCTGTTTATTCTCTTCAATGGATATTGGCCTGAGAAAAATGTTTCGATAGGAACATGCAGCTTCAAGGAACTTGAGGCATATGCGGTTTGTGCACGGACACCGGAAAATTTTTCCGGTGCCCTTGTTATGTCATCGGTAGGAAATTCAGCAAAGGGGTTTATCAAGGCATGTTCTGAAAATGATATACATGCAATCATCGTTATCCCGAAGTCGGTACTTCATAATGTCTGGGTACCCGAACCGGTAAATCCGCTCGTCAAAGTCGTAGCGTTAGACGGGGACTCAGATTATGAAGACGCGATGCATGTCTCACTTAAGATCGCCAGAAACGAGGGATTTATCAGAGTTGGCGGGTCAAGAAATATAGCGAAAAGGGACGGGCTTGGTACGTGCCTGTTGAGTGCTGTCGAGGTACTTGGCAGGATGCCTCATCATTATTTCCAGGCTGTTGGGAGCGGTGCCGGAGCCATCGGGGTCTGGGAAATGAGCAAACGGCTGCTGGAAGACGGAAGGTTTGGTCATAACAAGATCAAGCTCCATTTAAGCCAGAGCCAGGAACTTCAATTCATGGTTGATGCCTGGCAGAAAAAAGAACCTCGCTTGCCTTCCTTGGATCAAAGGAAAGAAAAACGGAAAAAAATAAAAAAATTGAGGGCTCCTATCCTGGGGAACCTTCACCCCGTATATTCTATCAAGGGCGGTATCTTTGATGCATTGAAAGATACAGCTGGTTATATGTATAAAACGACGCGTGAAGAGGCAGAAAAAAGCGGTCTTTTATTCGAAAAGACCGAAGGAGCCGATGTCGGGACTGCTGCTGAGGTAGCTATCGCATCTTTACTTCAGGCTGTTGAGAGAAAATATGTTCAAAAAGATGACATCATCCTCCTGAACATCACTGACGGGGGACCCAGGAGGATGAAACGGGAGCAGAAGATTTATCAATGCCTGCCTGATTTAATTGTAGACTTTGAAATGGTCGAAGATGAGGAAGTAGATTCATACATACTTGATCAACTATACGGTAATGACTCGCATGAGACCCCTTTTATATGGATATAGAAAGAATAGTCCCGCTCATACATAAATACCTCAGCAGAAGCAGCTCTGAGAATATTCCACTCGTTCAGTATCTTGATTATGAAACACTCGAGAACGAACTAAACCTGTCTATCGGACCTGATGGTGCCTCATTCGAAGAAATCCTGAAGGATATAGAACGTTATCTTAATTTTTCGGTTAATACATCGCACAAACAATTCTTCAATCAACTCTTTTCCGGGTTTAATCCACCTGCATTTCTGGGAGATCTCTTTGCTGGTTTATCAAATACTACAATGGCTACCTTTGAAGCAGCTCCTGTTGCAACACTCATAGAAGAAACGCTCGTCAAAAAGATGTGCAGGCTTATGGGTTTTCAGCGAGGAGAAGGTATATTTGTGAGCGGAGGGAGCCAGGCGAATATGATAGCCACTCTATGTGCCCGCAACAGCGTATTGCCCCGGGTAAAGCACTGGGGTTTAAACGGAAGGAAAAAACTTGTCATGTTTGTATCTGACCAGTCCCATTATTCTTTCCACAACGCTGCTAACATTCTCGGCATAGGTGCAAACAATGTGACAAAAATTACCTCTGATTCTTATGGCCGTATGATTCCCGGAGAGCTCGACAAGGCCATCGGAAAAACTATCCGGGCAGGAGATACGCCTTTCTTCGTCGGGGCGACGGCCGGTACAACAGTCAAGGGGGCATTTGATCCCCTTCATGCTATTGCACCTATTGTAAAAAAATATAACGTCTGGTTCCACATCGATGCATGTTTTGGCGGCTCTGTCATCCTGAGTTCAAAATACCGGCATTTACTCGCAGGATGTGAACATGCAGATTCCATTGCATGGGATCCGCACAAAATGATGTGCATTCCGCTTATCTGTTCAGTGATTCTCGTAAAAAAGCCGGGTACGCTCCATAAAACATGTTCTGCGTGCGGGACAGAATATCTCTTCCATGCGAAGAAAGATTCACTGCATGATCTTGGACGCATGTCTTTGCAATGTGCACGAAGGGTAGATGCCTTGAAATTATGGCTTTCCTGGAAATTTCACGGGGATAAAGGATATGACAGGATCATAAGCAGTCTCTTTGAACTTGCCGACTATGCAGAACGGGTTGTCAACACTCACAGCAGGTTAGAATTACTGGCACCAAAAAATTCTGTATCGGTGTGTTTCAGGTATATCGTGAATAAAAAAATAAACAGCAATCAGTTCAACATCATGCTCCGAGAGCAACTGTATAAAACCGGGAAAAGCCTTGTCAATTATGCATCGATACACGACCGTATTGCCATAAGGCTCATGTTAACAAATCCTCATCTGACTACGAAGGATATCGATCAGTTTTTTGATAATCTCCTCTCAACAGCTGAAGAATTGGAAAAAAACTGGCACGATGTATAGCATCGCAATAAGAAACAGCAATTAAGATCATTACATAAACCTTAGAAAGAGGCATCATGGCAGATCCTGCAGACAAGAAATATATCTGGGAGTGTAAGGAAACAGATGAAGTTGATATGACTACTTCAGGCAGTGCACTGAATCCGGACAATTTAACACTCTACGCAAAAAGGCTCTTTGAAACCCTGCTTTCCAGAAATACATTTGCATTATCCGAAGGTGTCAGCTCTATAAACACAATTGAACGGGATGCAGGTCAAAAAATTCTTAACTTATTAAAAGACCTGTGCGTTACTCTCGAGACGAGAGGCAATGTCTCATTTCAACAAAATGCCGACCGCTTGATTAGAACCATCGTTTCCGGACTTGAGAAATTCGAGATACTTTCTCTGATCGAGCATGAAGTCATGCCTCTTCTTCCTCGGGAGCACAGGGGTGTCGTTGTCGATATTGCATCAGGAATTGGGAGATTCATCCCCTATTTCACGGAAAAATTCAGGTCCGTTGTCCAGATAGACTTTTCTGAATCCAATATAAGGAAGGCGCAGGAATTATACAAGGATATAGGAAATATTGAGTACAGAATACAAAACATCATGTCTGCATCCTTTGATGACAGTACACTGGACTTTATTTTCGGCAACTGGATTTTACAATACCTTGAAGACCATGAAGTGGAAACACTTGTCTCTCGAATATATGCGTGGCTTAAGCCCTGCGGCACTGTATGTTTCAGAGAAGGGATAAAAACAAACTATGAGGGGTTTGTTCCACCAAAAGACGAAAATCCCGCTCATTTCAGAAGCTCGCCGGATATATATAAAGAGTGGTTCAGACGCGCACGTTTCCATATTGTTAAAGAAGGGAGCCTCAAGACATATGAGATTGTCTTCAACAATCCCAACCAGAGATACTGGATACTAAAAAAATAAACAAAACGTGAACTATCAAACAGAGTCCGTGCACTGTTTATTTCACCAGAAACGCACCGGAAAATTTTTAGGATTCAGGGAGTCCGGTATCCTGTCGGTTCAGTGTGTTTAAGAGGTATCCTGCCTCCTGTTAAAATTTTATTTTGGACAAGTATGATATCAAGCCATTGGCACTTTACAGGATTCCCCTGCGGTGTTGCGGTGTAATGTAGAATAAATTGTTATGGTAGAATAGGGATATTCTGAACAACATCAATATCCTGTATTTCAAGAAAGAGTCATTATGCATATCAAATTGACTTCTGGAGAGAAACTGGAAATCTCAGAAGGAGAAAGTATACTCCGTGCATTAAAGAGACAAAGGGTTTACCTTATTGCCTCGTGCGGTGGCAAGGGCATCTGTGGTAAATGCCGCATCAGGCTCATAGAAGGCGACTGGAATATAAAATCTACCGGGAAACTTGACCCAACAGACATAAAATCAGGTATCTCGCTTGCCTGCCAGACATTTCCCAGAACAGAAATCACTATTGACATCCCTAAAGAATCAAGGCTTGTTGTAGGAGACAAGATTGCACTGTCAAAGTCAGGTGACCTTTTAGATCTCCTGCATTCTTTTAAGGTTGACATCTTCCCTCTCGTGAGGACCATTGAGCTTGAGCTTCCTCCTCCGACAATCGACGACAATATAAGCGACCTCGAAAGGCTCAAACGTTCCTTGGAAGAAAAGCACCTTTTAGGCGTTCGGTTCCCCTATCCCTTTGTCTCTTCCATGTCAGACCTTCTCCGGAACGCCGGCTGGAAAGTAACCATAGGTTATACGGTCAGCAATGACATTGTCTACGTCAAACCCTCTGTCGCGAACAGAGAAAGATACGGGATTTCAGTAGACATAGGGACAACAACGGTTGTTGTCTATCTTCTGAATCTGACAAGCGGCCAGCTTGTTGATGTAGGTTCTACATACAATTCCCAGATGAGATACGGAGATGACGTTATCAACCGCATTGTTTTTGCCACCGAGAGCGGAGGGCTTGAAGAACTCAGGGAATCTATTGTGACTGATATCAACAGTCTCATAGGATTGTTACGGGAGAGACATGATATCCGGAGAGAGGAGATCGAGTCTGCAGTCATTGCGGGGAATACAACAATGACCCATTTATTCTGGGGAATCAACCCAGCTTCTATTCGGGAAGATCCTTACGTACCACCCGTAAACATCTTCCCGCGATGGAGAGCAGAGTTTTCAAGGCTTGAGATCAATGCATTGGCGCCCGTCTATACTTTCCCCTGTGTTGCAAGTTATGTTGGCGGTGATATAGTTTCAGGTGTCCTTGCCTCACAGATGAACAGAAAAAAGGAAACAGCAATCTTTATGGACATAGGTACCAACGGAGAGATCGTTATAGGGAATAATGAGTGGCTCGTTACAGCAGCCTGTTCTGCAGGGCCATGTTTCGAGGGAAGCGGAATAAGACACGGCATGAGAGCAACAGAAGGAGCGATTGAATCTCTCAAAATAGACCCTGAAACATTTGAGCCGACATGGACAGTCATCGGTAACGGAGAACCGCTGGGCATATGCGGTTCCGGTATGATTGACGCTGTATCTGAAATGTTTTTAACGGGTATCATAGATCAAAAAGGAAAGTTTGTCGAAGGAACAAATACCAAAAGGATCAGAAACGGCCTCGAAGGCCCTGAGTTTCTGATCCATAGCAGAAACGGCAGTGATATCGTTCTTACGCAGGTTGATATAGAAAATCTGCTGCGGGCAAAGGCCGCAATGTATGCAGGGGTATCACTCCTTTTAAAAGAATTAAGCCTTGATCTTGATGTGATACAAAAGGTTTACATAGCAGGAGGGTTCGGTAATTATATAGACGTTGACAAGGCCATCATCATGGGCATGTTACCGGATCTTCCCAAAGATAAATTCTCTTTCATTGGAAATGCATCGATTACCGGAGCATACCTGGCGCTCCTTTCAAAAGACCTTCGAAGAGAAGCAGGCATGATCGCATCGAAGATGACGAACATTGAGCTGTCAGTATCACAGGGCTTTATGGAAGAATACTTGTCCGCCCTTTTCCTCCCGCATACCGATATCAATCAGTTTCCTACCGTGGTAAAGCGGCTAAAGAAGAAAAAAACTTAAGGGATCAATAGGTTTAACCCGAAAAATGCATTTATCGGAGGCTATTTTGTCTGAAAAGTCTTTTGCAGCAGCTTGAATCGTTTTTTACGACTGAATTTCAGCGACAAGAACATGCATTGAGGCTTTCAGTGTACCGGTCCTGAAGAGAGTAATTTGTCCACCTCTTTTCTTATAACGGTAGAAGGGATTCCGCCGTGTATTTTCAGAACGCCATTGATCAAAACAATCGGGGGATTTATGGCTCCGAGCCTGAGAAGTTCCCTTATATCTTCAAACTCTTCATCGGAATCCATAAAAAGGTCAACATATTCAATATATACCACAGAAGGATATGAGTAATTCATCTCTTTTGTTAGTTCTTCTACAAGTACTTTATTCGCTCCGGCTGTCGCAGTCGTATGTTCAAAGATAACACTTTCTGTCGGGTTATCTAGTATCTGTATATGTACTCTCTGGAACATAGTATCACCTTTCTTGCGTCAAGTTTGCCAGGATATTATCGATGAGTCTCGTATTGCCCATCTTCACTGCAACCGCAAGCAGTACGTCTCCTTTTATTTCGGGCGGTTCTTCAAGGGAATCGGGATCATATATTCCACAATACTCAACTTCTGAAACAGCGGGTTCATGAAGGAGCCTCTCCTGCATAACCCTTTTGATATAAATCGAATCCATTATACCAGATTTTATCAATTCTGATGCTTCGATAAGGCACTTATATAATACTGTTGATGCTCTCCTTTGTCTTTCATCGAGGTAGGCGTTTCTCGAACTTAATGCAAGGCCGTCATGTTCTCTTATGGTCGGACACACAACGACATCAGCATCCATATCAAGGTCCTTTACCACCTTCTTGATAATCACTGTTTGCTGATAATCCTTCTGTCCAAAGTATGCTCTTTTTGGTCTTATAATATTCAATAGCTTTGTGACAACTGTAGCCACCCCCCTGAAATGACCCGGCCTGAATGCACCGCAAAGCTTTTCTGAAATTTTGTCAACCTCTACATAAGTTGAAAATCCTTCAGGATAAATCGCGGATATTTCCGGCGTAAAGATTATATCCACGCCTTCTTGCTGTAGTTTTTCCGTATCACCTTCGATATCCCTTGGGTACTGTTTGAAATCTTCTGTTGGCCCGAATTGTATTGGATTCACGAAAACGCTCACGACGGTTATGTCATTCTCGTGTCTTGCCCTCCTGACGAGACTAAGGTGTCCATTATGAAGTGCTCCCATTGTAGGGACAAAACCGACGGTCTTTCCGGTGAGCATATAGTCTCGTGAAATACCCTGCATGACCCGCGGCATCCGTATTATCTCCATTCAGTTCTCCCGATTATTATTCGACAACTTCGAAATTATAAATTCCCCCTGAATTATTCTACTTCATTCCTACTGTTAAAAGAAATTACAGGAAAAAAAGAGAGCCTTCTCCCTGAAGCTTAAAATGACTTGATAAAAAAATCTATGCTTCCAATTCGTCAAAAAGGGCATCAAGAAGGGCATCCTCTTTGACTGTTTTAACTATCTGTCCTTTCTTAAAGAGAATCCCTCTGCTCTTCCCACCCGCTATGCCGAAATCAGCTTCCCGTGCTTCTCCGGGGCCGTTCACAACACATCCCATAACAGCAATCGTTATAGGTTTATCGATTCCCAGTAGTTTTTCCTCGACCTTCCTTACAAGTCCTCTAAGGTCAATCTTGCATCTGCCGCATGTCGGGCACGATACAATATCCACGCCTTTCTTTCTCAAGCCAAGTGATCTCAGTATGCCGTAGGCAACACGCACTTCTTCTTCCGGTTCTGCAGTAAGTGAAACCCTTATCGTATCCCCGATCCCTTCATGCAGCAAAATACCAAGCCCGACAGAACTTTTTATGATTCCTTTCGAGGGAGGGCCTGCCTCTGATATTCCTATATGGAGCGGATAAGTATACTGATCAGAGAATAACCTGTAAGCCTCGATCGTCCTAAGTACATCTGATGCCTTGAGAGAAACTTTAATTTCTGTAAAATCAAGATCCTCGAGTATCTTTATATGCCTTCCTGCACTCTCGACAAGGGCCTCCGGTGTTGGGTGTCCATATTTCTTCAGAAGCTCCCTTTCCAGTGATCCGGCATTAACACCTATCCGGATAGGTATTCCTTTATCTTTTGCAGCAGATACAACCTCTTTTATCTTCCACCGTGCACCGATATTCCCCGGATTGATTCTCAGGCCGTCGACTCCTTCGTTTATAGCCCCGAGTGCGAGCCTCCAATCAAAGTGTATGTCAGCAATCACAGGAATGCTGACTGATCTCTTGATCCTGCTGAGGGCTTCTAAATCCTTCTTGTAAGGCACAGCAAGCCTTATGATTTCGCAACCCAGGGCTTCAAGGGATTTTATCTGTTTGACAGTCGACTTCACATCAGAAGTGTCAGTCTTCGTCATGGACTGGACAACAACAGGATTCCCTCCTCCGACAGGGACTCCACCAATATAAACCGTTTTTGTTTTTCTATGACTTTTCATTATCCTCTGCCTCTTCCTGAGTTTCCTGCTCCTCCTTTAATTTTTTCTCCCGATACGCTTTCACTGCAACCATATGTTCTGCTGCTGTTACAGAGAATTGATGTGTACCATCATTATTTGATACAAAATAGAGGTAGGGTACATCTGCAGGATAGAGCGCTGCTTCAATTGATTTGATACCCGGCGATGCGATAGGCCCTGGCGGAAGTCCTTTGATAACGTACGTATTATATTTTGTTTTTTTCCGCAGGTCCGATGCCGTTATTTTCTCCTTTGAGCTCTTTATTCCATAGATGGCTGTAGGGTCTGCCTGGAGCGGAATTCCCTTCTTGAGCCTGTTGTGGAATACAGCAGATATAAGAAACCTCTCTTCATCTGTCACGGACTCTTTTTCAATGATCGATGCAAGGGAAAGCACTTCCCTCTCTGAAAGACCAATCTCGGATGACCTTTCACTAAGTTCAGGTGTGAATTTTTCCCGCATCTTGTTTATCATCATCCCTATCGCATCTTCCGGATCAATACCCTTCGGAAACTTGTAGGTATCAGGAAAAAGATACCCCTCTATAGAAGGGGCATCAATATCATATAAGTAAAGAAACTCTTCATCTGAGGCAAGGTGCCAAAAATCGTCATGACTAACGATGTCCTTCTTCGAGAGTTTATCCCCTATTTCCAGTAATGTATCACCTTCTAAAACAGTTATAACAAATTCTGTTATTCGTCCTTCCCTGAGCATCTTGAAAATATCAAGAGGGCTCACTGAACCGTTCACAGAGTAATATCCCGCCCTTATTCTTCTATCGATACCCCTTATTTTTCCAAGGATGAGAAGGATATTCTTATCTCTTAAAAGCCCTTCCCGTGAAAAAATTTCCAGGGCTTGCCTGAACGTAGTCCCTGCCGGTATTTCAACCTCTATGGTTTTATTGCCGATTGGAATCGGAACCATAAGTTGTACAAAAAAATAGGAACAAGCCACGAAGATGATGCCGGCAATAACAAATATGTTTGTTTTTTTCATGGTAATAGCATGACAAAATTAGCACGAATAAAGCAATTTTAATATTGCATGAATACTCCTTTTTGATCTCAATTATTGTGACAATCACTGATGATACTACTTCATAGAGAACTATACTTAAATAGTTATCATTCCTGCGAAAGCAGGAATCCAGGAATTCAGCATCTTTATAATCTCTGGATTCCGCATCCCTCCAAAAGGACGGCGGGCAAGCAAGTGCGGAATGACGAGAATAAATAAAAAAAATGGGAGTACAAAGATCTCACACAACAACCATTGGAACAGAGTTCGCTCGTGCATTTTTCGGGTTAATATAAAAAGGGGCGTTTTTTACACGCCCCCTCTCTTTCTAAGTATCTGTCTCAGCCAGGTACTTCTAGTACATGTCTCCGCCCATACCCATTCCGCCACCGGGCATCTTTGGGGCCTTCTCTTCTTCAGGAATGTCTGTAATCATAACCGCGGTTGTCAACATGAGTGCTGCGACGGAAGAGGCATTCTGGAGCGCGATCCTGGCCACCTTTGTGGGGTCAATGATACCGGACTTTATCATGTCAGTGTATTCTTCTTTATCAGCATCAAAGCCATAATTAATTTCTTTCGAATGCTTCACTTTTTCGACTACGACAGAGCCTTCTATACCAGCGTTATTCGTTATCTGTCTGATTGGTTCTTCAAGTGCCCGTTTGATAATGTCAACACCGATCTGCTGATCCTCATCGAGTTTCAGGCCTTTGAGCGCAGGAAGGCAGCGGAGGAATGCAACACCCCCGCCCGGGATGATACCTTCTTCAACAGCAGCCCTTGTTGCATTCAGGGCATCTTCAACCCGTGCCTTCTTCTCTTTCATCTCTGTCTCGGTTGCTGCACCGACGTTTATTACCGCAACTCCGCCAACAAGTTTCGCAAGTCTTTCCTGGAGTTTTTCGCGATCATAGTCTGATGTGGTCTCATCTATCTGGGTCTTAATCTGTTTAACTCTGCCCTGAATCTTCTGCGGGTCTCCGGCGCCTTCGACGATTGTGGTGTTTTCCTTGTCTATATTTATCTTCTTTGCCTTACCGAGATCATTCATCTTTATATTTTCAAGCTTTATACCGAGGTCTTCAGAAATCATCGTGCCGCCGGTAAGAACGGCAATGTCCTCGAGCATGGCCTTTCGCCTTTCGCCGAAACCCGGTGCCTTCACTGCACATACCTGAAGCGTCCCGCGAAGTTTATTAACAACGAGTGTTGCAAGGGCTTCACCCTCAACTTCCTCGGCAATAATAAATAAAGGCTTGCCCATTTTCGCTATCTGCTCAAGGAGTGGAAGAAGGTCCTTCATGCTCGAAATCTTTTTCTCATGAATAAGAATAGAGACGTCTTCAAGGACACACTCCATCCTCTCAGGGTCAGTAATGAAGTAAGGTGATATGTATCCCCTATCAAACTGCATCCCCTCGACAACATCAAGTGTTGTCGCCATGCTTTTTGCTTCCTCGACGGTAATGACACCGTCTTTGCCAACCTTGTCCATAGCCTCTGCAATAAGTTCTCCGACAGACAAGTCATTATTGGCAGAGATTGTGCCGACTTGTGCGATTTCCTTTTTATCCTGTACAGGTTTACTCAGTTTCTTCAGTTCCTCAGTAACAATCCCGACTGCTTTTTCAATGCCCCGCTTAATGTCCATCGGGTTTGAGCCGGCAGCAACATTCTTGATCCCTTCCCGGTAGATCGCATGTGCAAGGACAGTAGCTGTTGTCGTACCATCACCTGCAATATCAGATGTCTTTGAAGCTACTTCCCTTACGAGCTGGGCACCCATATTTTCCCAGGGGTCTTTCAACTCGATCTCTTTTGCAACCGTAACGCCATCCTTTGTTATTGTCGGTGCTCCAAATTTCTTATCAAGTATCGCATTTCTTCCCTTCGGACCTAATGTAGCCTTGACTGCTTCAGTAAGCATAGTCACTCCTTTGAGTATGGAGCTCCTTGCTTTCTCATCAAACAATAGTTGTTTTGCCATGTGTAAATCCTCCTTGTATTCCTGACAATATTATTTTTCGATTATCCCTAATATGTCCTCTTCACGGATAATAAGATATTCTTCCTCGTCAATCTTGACCTTTGATCCCGAGTACTTGTCAAATAGTATGATATCCCCTACCTTAACCTCCAGCGGCTGACGTTTGCCGTCGTCGGTTATTCTTCCCGGTCCTACTTCGATTACGACACCTTTCTGGGGCTTCTCCTTTGCCGTATCCGGAATATAAAGACCCCCGGCTGTTTTCTCCTCCTCTGAGGTAAACTTCACAAATACCCTGTCTCTAAGCGGTTTAAACTTCATAAAAAATCACTCCTTTCTTAATTAATAGTTTTTGTTAATTTTGTTAGCACTCAATGTTAGCGAGTGCTAATATAATATGGATTGCTTTTATAAGGCAAGGATTTTTAAAGGTTAAAAACAGCAGAAATTAAGCAAAGAACTTCTCTTATTGTTAAATTTCGTTTATTTTCTAAAAATTTCGAGCTATAATTCTTTCTTTTTCTTTGCTATGAAATTGTCTATCGCTTCCTTGAGATAATCTCCCTGTGCACGCACCTCATCCGAAATCCTGTTTTTATAGAGCTTTAACCCTTCTTTTATCTCATTCTCAAAAACTGAATAGAAGGTGTCATTCATTATTGATTCGTCTGCCTTTGCAGTATTGTAAAGATAAATATCTGATACGATAGCTCTCGCAAGCCTCTTCGCCCTCTCAACTTTGTCGCCGATAGACGCTGTAAATGTTGTGACTTCCGGTTTTCTATCGGGTTCAGCCTTCTGCTCAGGTTCTTCCACTCGCGGTTTTTCAGGTGGCTTCCCGACCCTTTCCTCAACCTTTGCTTTCGGTTTTATGCCTTTTAAGGCATCAACCTTTTCAACAAGGAGTTCTGATATGCTCTGTTCATCGATATAATCGTCTGCTCCGTGAAGAGATTCAGGTTCTCTCGTATACCTCCTCTGATCGTACAGGGCACCAACCAGTATAAACTTCATCTCCTTCGTCTCGGCGCGCTGCTTCAGTCTCCTGCATACCTCAAAACCGAATATCTTTGGAAGACCAACCTCAACTATGGTGAGGAAGGGACGTTCTGTAGTCGCTTTTATCATTGCCTCTATTCCATCGCAGGATGTAACCGTAAGATACCCCTTTTGGGCCAAAATCGATGTGATTTCCTTTGATGTGCCGGGATTGGAATGTGCTACGAGAATCTTATTCTTATCTAACTCCTTTTTGGACAAGTCCGCTTTTGGTAAGGCCGCGGGTCTTCTGACAAGAAGGATGGTACGGCATTTCGGGCATTTAAACCTCGAACCCTCTGTTTTGATCTTGTTTTCGTCGACTTTCAGCCTCATTTTACATTTCGGGCATACTACAACCACTGCTTATTCCTCCTTGGTAGCCATAGTTTTATTGTTAAAAGCCCTGTGAGGAACCCACCTATATGAGCAAACCACGCAATCCCGCCCTTATCATGAACACCTGTGCTCATCAACCCGCTAGCGAGTTGTATAATAGCCCAAAAGCCAATAACTATCAAGGCCGGTATCTTAATAGTTGTGACAAAGAACCCCAAAATAACTATTGTATGGACCATTGCCCTTGGGAAAAGCAAAATATATGCACCTAAAATCCCTGAAACAGCCCCGCTCGCACCGACCATGGGAATATGTGAATTCGGCGCTGTGAGTGCATGAGCATAGGCTGCGATAACACCGCAAAAGACATAGAAAATAATAAACCGCACGTGACCGAGCTTATCTTCAATGTTATTGCCGAATATCCAGAGATAAAGCATATTGAAGGCCAGGTGTAAAAACCCCCCGTGCATAAACATGGCTGAAAAGACCGTAAGAAAAGGGTTTATTGGCTGGTTTGTCTCGAAGCTGGTCAAATTGTAAGGAATAGCACCATAGGTGAATATTGACCCATGCAATCCGCTCCCGGAAAAAATCTGCCAGAAAAAGATAACGATATTAGCAGAAATAATCCCCATCGTAATATAAGGGGATCGACGAGTAGGATTATCATCTTTATATGGAATCAACTAAGTCCCTTGTCCCTTGTCGCACCTTTTTTCCCGGGAGATTGTGATTAAAGAGAATTTTTATTGTCATTATGTATCCCTGGCGGGTGTTTTACTATTAGAAAATATAGCAAAATTATACGGAAAAGTCGCTTTCATGTCAAAAACCCCTGAATCATTTCTTGCTTGCATTCTATTGAGTAGATATGCTATAAAGTTACGGTCATTTTGGTATCTGCTAATCATGGAAAAATTTAACAGGGGGGCTTTTATGGACAACATAAAGAGGTTGACTGCATTTCTGTTCATTGCTTTCTTACTTTTCCCCGCTTATTACGATACTGTACACAGTGAGGTCACGGATCAGGCAAAGATATGTTTGACATGCCACGCAAACAGGGGATTGACCAAGACCCTGGAGAATAAAGAAATCTTGTCTCTCTTTGTAGATAAAGATCAGTTCTCCCAATCTGTCCATAAAAGTATCGACTGTAACGGTTGCCACACAGGTTACATGGCTGCCCATGTAGCGAAGAAAAAGACGATCAAGAGCAAAAAAGAATATGCTCAAAAAGCCTCCCAGGTGTGCTCAACATGCCATCCGGATGACCAGTTGAAAAAAATACCCTTACATGCCTCTTTGATGAAACAGGGCACATGTGTCGAGTGTCATGGCTCGCACTACATAAAAAGCATGAAGGAGTGGAAAAAAGACCTTAGTGAAGCTCAATATTGTTTTACTTGCCACGAAAGTGCAATAAGTAAGCGTCTGGAAAGCGGCGAATCATTATCGCTCAGAGTCAACAAGTCAGATTATAAAAGTTCCATACATGGGAACCTTCCGTGCAGTTCCTGTCATCCGGAGTTTTCAAAAACAAAGCACCCTGTAAGAAGCTTCAAAAATAAAAATGAATATACTGCTCTCGCTACAAAGGCATGTTCAACATGCCATACAGATGAACAGTTGAAAAAGAGCCCAATACATGGCTCTCTCATGGCTAAGGCATCATGTGTCGAATGTCACGGTTCACATGCCGTAAGAGGCATAAAGGTTGCAAAGGCAACAGCAGATGAGACCGGGTATTGCCTCTCCTGCCACAGGGGCAGCCTGAGCATGACAATGGCGAATGGCGAAAGGCTGTCCGTTTATGTCGATGGAGCTTCTTTGAAAAACTCAGCCCATGGGTCATTGCTCTGCACTGCCTGCCATTCCGAGTTTTCAAAGTCTCAACACCCGATGAAACGCTTTGAAAGTATACGCGCATACACGCTTGCCGGTGCAAAGCTCTGTAGCAAATGCCATCCGGATGCATACACACAATATGAAAACAGCATCCATTATACCCTGTTCAAAGCCGGGAATAAGGATGCACCTCATTGCACAGACTGTCACGGCAGCGCCCACTCGGTAACACGGACAAAGACTGACAAGACTATAGGTTTAACATCGTGCAATAAATGCCATGCAGAGTGGAACAGTTCTTACGAAGCAAGTGTCCATAACAGGGCACGGTTGCAGGGAGTGAAAGACGCCCCTGTATGCTCATCATGTCACAATGCACACGACATCCAGTCTACGAAGATGTCCACCCAAATCAAGGAGGGTTGCTTTAAGTGTCATAAGGATATGGGTAAAGTTCATAACAAGTGGCTCAAAAATCCACCGATAACTCTTTCTACGTTTGTTGATCTCCACTTCGAGGGAGTATCATGCGCAGCATGCCACTCTCCCGGTGCTCAACGCGTCATTTCTCTCAATATGTTCGACTGTAAAACAGGGAAGCCCTTAACAGAAGAAGAGGTTGCCCAACATCTCGGGACAGACACTACCGGTTTGATGGAAAAGATCGACAAGAATGGCAACGGGGTTATTGATGCAAGCGAATTATGGGGCCTCTTTTCAGACCTCATAAGCAAGGGTGTCTGGGTAACTTTTACGGGGAAAATGGATGTGAGCAGCTCAGCCGAGGCACACCAGCTTGGTGAAAAAACAGAGGCTACAAGGAACTGTGAAACCTGCCACTACCCTGATTCTGAATACTTTAAAGATGTAGCAGTTGTCATGAGCAGGGGTGATGGCAACACAACAGCCTTGCCCGCAGAAAGCGGCGTTCTTCAGTCAATATATTCAGTACTGCCTGTGAGAAAGTTCTATGCTATCGGAGGCACAAATATAAATCTCTTTGACCTCCTCTTTTACCTGGCTATCATAGGAGGTCTTGCTGTTCCGATTGCACACCTTTCAGCACGTATAATATTTTCACCAATCCGTTCGTTAAGAAAGATGGGGAAAGGAGGCAAGAAGAAATAGATGAAAAGAATATATCTGCATCCACTACCGGTCAGAATATGGCACTGGGTAAATGTTCTCGGTTTTATTATCCTCATTCTTACAGGAGCTAATATCAGGGGTATTGTCAGCATTTTCTCTGTTGAGTGGGCTGTTAAAATCCACAGCTGGCTCGGATTTATTCTCCTTGCAAATTATTGCATTTGGCTATTCTACTACATCCTCACGCTCAATATAAAAATATACATTCCCCCTTTGCACCATCCGGTAGACTTTGCCAAGAAGGCAATCACTCAGGCAAAATTTTATGGATATGGCATCTTTGTTGGCAATGAGAACCCCCACCATCCTTCACCAGAAAGCAAATTCAACCCCATGCAGCAGGTCTCATATCTCATGATCATGGCTCTGCTCATTCCAGTCCAGATTATCACCGGGCTCTTTCTGTGGGATCCGAAACTGTTTTCTTTCATAGTTAATCCTGTGGGGATTCAGATTTTCGATGCGATCCATGTCTTCCTCTGGATATTCTTCAGCGCGTTTATGATTGTCCATTTCTACTTAGCTACACTCGGACACACAACATGGGCCCACATTATTGCCATGTTCAAAGGGTACGAGGAAGAAGAGGAGCACGAACACGGACACGGTCACTAGTTCATGTCTATAAAGGAAACTAAAAGAAAGAGCGGAACAAAAGTTCCGCTCTTTCTTTTAGAAGTCTTTTCCTTCTTGTACATGAGCAAGAAGTCTAGTATCCTTTCAACAGTGGCGAAAAAATAATTGTCCCGTTCAACAATCAATTACATTTTTGGGGTTAAGTTATGTGTTATCATATTCTAAATATTCAAGCTGTATTCAGGTTATAAAATAAAGCTTAGGAGGAAATATTATGAGTATTCTCCCGAAGGGGGAGCAACTGAGAAGGGCAATCAGGTGGATTTCAGACGAGCGTCTCGATAATCCAGAAGCTAACCTGTCCAAGTTAATTGGCGATGCATGCTTGAAGTTTAATTTACCCCCAAAAGATGCAGACTTTCTCGTGAATTTTTTTACAGAAAAAGGTTCAGAAAAATCAGGGGAATAAGTCGCGTGAAGATACCTTCCTTTTAGAGCAACCATCTGGTTCAATGTCCTATACGGGCTTTCCTATGCAAAGGGCAAAGTCTTCTCATGGGTTTACAAAGGGAAAAAAAACATTCTATTAAAAATTCCTGAATCATGTCTATTTATGTGATTTCAATCACTGCTTTTCATTCAATTATTTAGTAATCTTTCTTATAGAAAGCACGTAATAACTTATATTTCCCCTCCTTCTAACCCCTTGCCCTCCTTACGAGGAGGGCTCCTTCCTTTTTATTGCTTATAATGACATGTTTTTAAAGGATTTTCGTAATCGCGGGCTTATTCCACCCTGTATAATTAATCACGAGATGTAGTAAAATCTTCTCATGGCTTTAGAAATTATAAAGGCATCGGGACAAACCGAGAAATTCAATCCACAAAAGCTTATTAACTCACTCATCCGCTCAGGCGCATCAGAAGAGATTGCGCAGGAAATAGCGGACAAAGTGGAAAAACAGATAACCCCGTCAACACACACAAAATATATCTACCGGCTGGCAAAAAAATACTTGAAACAATATAACCGTGCTACGGATATGAGATATTCTATCAAGAAGGCACTTTATGCTCTCGGTCCTTCCGGTTATCCGTTCGAAAAATATTTTGCGAGAATACTGAAGGCCTACGGATATTCTGTTGAAACAAATCATTTCGTGCAAGGATACTGTGTCAGGCATGAAGTCGACATCCTCGCCGGGAAAGCGAATGAACGTTTTATTATAGAGTGTAAATATCACTCGAATAGAGGAATTCCCACTGACGTAAAAGAAGCACTTTATATCCATTCAAGGTATGCCGACATAAAGAAGGCTTATGAACTCGATCGCGGAAACAGGTCCTTTAGCTACCATGGTTGGCTCGCAACCAATACACGGTGTACTTCTGACGCGATCCAGTATGCCGAGTGTGTAGGTCTCAGGATAATAAGCTGGAAGTATCCTGAACACGGAAGCCTCGAAACAATGATTGAAAAAAAGAGGCTCTATCCCATAACAATCCTTTCTTCGATACGGAAGGATTCTATTGAAATGCTAATCAGTAACGGTATCATCCTTGCACAAGATATCGCTCAATTGGATGAGCACACGTTTCTTGAGAAAAGCGGCCTTAGTCCGTCTACTGCAAGGCTCCTGAAACGGCGAGCTGACGAGCTCTTCCCCGGCCTTTAATTATCGCTGTAAAATCCTTCCGCCTCTGAAAGCATATGGTATATGAACCCGAAAAATGCATTTATCGGGGGCAAAGTTGACTGAAAAGTCTTTTGTCCAGACAAAAGTCGGGATTGAAATTAAAAGACTTTGAAGGCGACTTTGCCTACGGTTCAACTATTAATTGCATTTTCCGGGTAAATCTTTGCGGCGTCTTTCAGCGAACCTTACTTTTTGAAAAATATCATTTCGTTCTATAATAGAATCAAATGAAAATCCTGAAAAGAACAATCCTCGCATCCGGTGCACTTTTGCGCATCCTCATCGGGATAGGAGCAGCCACAACAGTCTACCTGGGACTAATGAAGGGGAAGGAACGGAAAAGTAAACGCTGATTAGTTAGTCCATCGGCAGGGTGTTCTGCAAAGCTTTTCCATAGAGATGCACATCCCTTTGCGGAAAGGGTATCGTTATTCCTGATACGTTGAAATTTTTATAGATCGCGCTGTTTAATTCATGTGCTGTCAGGCCTCGTAGCGCTGGATCCTCTACCCAGCATAGCAGCTCAAAAAGCAGTGCTGAATCACCGAATTCCCTGAACCTCACCCTTGAAGCAGGTTCACTGAGAACATTTGAATTCCTGGCCGCAGTTTCAAGCAATACTTTTTCTACAAGATCAATGTCACTCCCATACGCAACGCCAACAGGTATCCTCACCCGAAATTTCGGTACCGGAGCACTTTCATTAATTATCTTCGAGTTTGAAATAATCGAATTAGGGATAGTGATTAATATGTCATCTCTGGTTTTGATGCGGGTACTTCTCACCCCGATTTCTACGACCTCTCCTCTCTCACCACCATCAAGGACAATATAATCACCTATCTTATAAGGTCTGTCAAAAAACACACTTATACCCCCGAAGAAATTTGCCAGGGTATCCTTCGCAGCAAGGGCAACCGCAATCCCTGCTATCCCGGCAGATGCCAGAAGCGGCGTAATGTTAATCTTCCAAATGGACAAGATAACGATGAACAGGCCGACAATGATTGCAATCTTGAAAACATTCTCAACCAGAGGCACGATCTCTTTAGTCAAACCGGTGACATCGGAGACCTTGTAGAGAACATTTTCTATCAATGTATTGCCAAGTCTTATGATGGTGATTGTCCAAAGTATAGAGAGCATTGTATATAAAGCATTATTTGAGTAGAAGACCACGTCCGGAGATGGATTCAGGTAGATAATGGCGAGAATACAGCCGGACAATATTATGGTAAAATAAATCGGCCTGTGGATGATGTCTATGATCCTGTCATCAACATCAGTCTTCGATAATCTTATGAATCTTCTGAAAACTTTATCTATAAAGACATCAACAACCTTTGCCAGAATGATAAATACAACAATAGAAAAGATCGCATTCATATAAGGAGATGTTGAGATTTTCAGTGATTCTATGAATTGAACCATATTTACTCTTTACTTGATATAACTCTGAGTCTCATTTCCACTACTATCGAAAGAATGCAACCTTACCAAAGACCAGGAATACCAGAAAGAGGAGAACAATCTGGATTAACCATCCGATAATACAAACTCCAACAGCTCGTAATGTACTCCTGTAATCGAGCGCCTGTCTTACCGCAATCACCATTGTCACCAGCATCCATAATGAGGCCACGAGGAAGACAATCCCGACCAGCCCCGGAATTATCCCTAATACTCTGATCAGACCGGGAGACCTTGAGAAGCCGATAGTGCGCAATAATTCACCCGGTGTCGAACCCGTTTGCGGCTCGGGAAGAATTTTTGTTCCGACAAAATAGGTAATGTAGGCCCAGATAAACCATCCAACAATATCCGCAATGCCTATTACGAAAATTCCACTCATTCCTCCCTTTTCGAAGGAGCCGATACCTGCTGCTATACTGGACAGGATGACGACAAGCATTGCCTGTCCGCTCGCCCTTGCATCAGCCTCGACTTCTTCGTAGACCCGGACATCCAGTTTTGCCGACCGGATAATACGGTCTTTAAATGTAGCCAACATATAATTCCTCGCTTCCCGATAAATTTATCACCATAATAACAAGAAACCAGTCTTCATCATTTTGACATCTTTCTCAGTATCTGTCCGAGCTTTTCCATCTGTTCACCATACCCTTTCCAATCTCCGTGCCTGAGGAACTCATTCGCCCTCTCAAATGTACTCCTGGCCTCTCTTGCAAGTCCTTCTACGGAAACACTTACTTCCCCGGTCATTTTTTCCTGTTGACCGAGAACCATCCTTCCCCCGAACAAGCGCTGAAGACCTGTCTCAAGATTTTCCTCCATAACCACATTATTTTCATAGGCAAGAATAACCCTCCTCAATTCCGGCAGCCCTCCCTTGTCCTCTGCAGCCAGGTAAAGGGGTTGCACATAGAGGAGAGAGGTTTCTATCGGGATAATTAGCAGACTCCCCCGGATAACCTGTGACCCGCGCTGCCCCCATAGTGTCAGTTGCTGTGATATGTAGGAGTCCTGATCGATACGGGCATCGATCTGTCTCGGACCGAATATGAGCCGGTCTCTCGGGAACGTATAAACGATCAGTTCTCCGTAATTCGGCTCATCGCATCTTGCTGCAAGCCACGCCGCCAGATTATCTCGCTTTGCAGGAGTATACGGCAACAGTAAAGTGTACTCTTCCTGTCCTTCTTCAGGGAGTTTCAAAATTATGTAGTATGGCTCCAGAGACCTTTCCCCGTAAGCAGGGATTTCCCACATGTCCTCCTTGTTGTAGAAAACCTTCGGATCTGTCATATGAAATGTCGAGTACATATCTGCCTGAACCTGAAGAAAACCCTTCGGGTATCTGATGTGCTTTCTCAAATCAGCCTTCATTTCTGAAAGGGGCTTGAAAAGTTCAGGGAAAATTGCCTGATAGACTTTGACAAGGACATCGTCCGGATCACTGATATAAAATTCAACAGAGCCGTTATAGGCGTCTATTGCAACTTTTAAAGAATTCCTCATATAGTTGATCCCCTTGTTTAATGGTTCCGAGTAAGGAACCCTGTTTGATACTGTATAGGCATCGACAATCCAGAATAATCTGCCTTCTTCAGAAACAACGATATACGGATCGGAATCATAGAGGAAAAAAGGTGCAATCTGACGAACCCTTTCCAGGATATTTCTGTAGTATAAGATCCTGCTTTCCGGAGTTATATCGGACGAGAGAATGGGCTTAGCATTGTTGTATTTTACAGAGTAGGCTGCCTTTCTCAAGAATGATGACAATGGTACGCCACCACTGCCTGTATATGTTGTATAGATGTTTTCATCAGAAGTAGGGTAATCGAACTCAGGCACCTTTGTCTTTACAATGACATAATCACTCGAAAGTTCTCCGAAATATATCTCGGGTACCGTTATATCAATATCCGCAGAAGAAACAGGGGGGATATCCTTGATAATAAATTCAGGGAGGCCTTCTTTTGAGATCCGGCTTACGGGCCCCATTGTTATTCCGTACCCATGTGTGAATACAATCTTCTCGTTGATCCATGACTTACTGGGCAGGTCACCGTAAGATAGTTCCCTCGGAGACATCATAACCTGCATGTATTCGCCATTAATGATATACCGGTCGTTATCTACGTCCTGAAACTTATAGTATGTCCTTATCTGCTGGAGTTGACTGTATGTCGTCAGGAGGGGGTCATCATCCCACAACCTGACATTCTTAATGGTAGCCTCGTTCTTCCCTATGTCTTTATCGGTCAGATTATATGAAACATCAAACGGCCTGACATCGACTTTATCAAGATCGTAACCGAATCTGGTGAACCTGATATGATGTTCGATAAATTCACGCTCGAGGGCAAGTTCGTTTGGAGTAACCTTGAAATTCTGGAGCAATGAAGGATAGATCATGTATCCAACGACATATATCAATGCTGTAAGCCCCAAGGGAGCAAGAGCTGTTTTCCATGATCCCCTGAAAATTCCGACTGCAAAGAGAATACCACTCACAAAAGTTATAACAAAAAGCACCTGCAGGATAAAGAGCCTTGCATGAATATCTGTATATCCAGCCCCGAATATCACACTGTTTGTTGAAAACAGAATGTTGTATCTGTTGAGGTAAAAGCCGAAGGCAATATTCATGACGAAAAGGCCTATGAGGATTCCGATATGCTTCTTAACATTCTTATCGGCGTACAAGTTTTTCTCTCGTGTTGCGATGCCGCCCCTCAGAAGGTAGTTGAAAGACACGATGAAGAGACTCGATATGATTACGAGGCCGACGAAGTCTTTGATAAAGAGAAACAGGGGAAATCTAAAAAGATAAAATCCTATATCTTTATTGAATAGAGGATCTTGTATACCGACATCAACGCTGTTCTGGAACATCAGGGCCTCTTTCCATATTGAACTCCCCCAGATGCCGAGCATACAACCTATGAAAATACCCCCAAACAATGATAAGGGTTTAATCCATTTGCCGAGCATCCCTATGTTAAGAGAAATCTGGGTTTCCCCATCGAAAATAAGATTGACCGGCGGGAAATTGATCCTGTTTGCAACAACGACATTCAAGAGGATAAAGACAAGTGCAAAAAGGCCGCAGATAAAGCCATAGAGGACCCTCGTATATACAACCTTTGAGAAAATACTCGTATAATTGACCTCTTTGAAAAAGAGCCAGTCCGTATACAACTCAATAATCATTACAAGGCCCGGTATAAGAAAAAAAACAAGGAAAGCGATAATAAAAATAAGTGTTCTATTTCTTTTCATCTGAAAACTCCTCTCGAATATAAATTATCGACATAAAGATTTCTTTCTTATACCTGAAATTTCATGAAAAAATTACTATCAAGGGATATATTGTCTATACATTGTAGCTGAATTATCATAATCATTCCAGTCTTCCTGTTTTTTCCTGATCCCCTTTCTCAGAGAGAAGTTGAATAATTGCTTTATTCCAACCCCCTGACCCGATCCCATCAATTCTTCTCAGATTTGAGATATCGCTGTTCACCGCATATGTCTTATCAGGCCTTTGAACAATTATCGGGCACTCCACTCTCTCAAGCATGGGAAGATCGTTGGGACTATCCCCGAGGGCAACCGTAGTCACCTCACCCAGTGCCCTTTCATATAACCCGATTAAGATCGATACCGCCTTCCCTTTGTCACTGTTACCAAGGATATGAAAAAAAATACCTTTCGTATAATGAAATCCTCTCGCGGTAATCGCCTCGAAAAGTTTCCCGGTCTCTTCCCCGGTACCTTCAAAAATAAAGGGCTCGTCAAAGTCCCGCTCCTTTGCCATCTCCGCCTCTATAATACTTATTTGTGCTATCTCCGAAATTTCCTGAACGGTCATATCACCAAATCCCCTCACATTAAACCCTTCTCTGCGTAAATTCTCAAGTGTCCTTCTTAAATCAGAATACCTGGCACCGAGCCTTATAACGAGATAATCATTCTCTTCGGTAATTTCGCATTCTTTATCTGGCAATTTAAATTTAAAATAGTCCTTTGGAATAAATATCCCTCCTCCATTTTCTGAGATAAAGGGATGATAGTTCTCCAGCTTTTCCCTGTAATAAATAATCTCTTTTGCTGTTTTGCTCGAAGAGATAATGAGGGGGATATCCCGCTCTCTCAGTAAATTCAGTGCCGGCATGGCTTTTTCAAACGAGTACGTAGAATAATCGAGAAGCGTACCGTCAAGGTCAGTAAAGACGACTATCTTTTTCATGCAAGCAGTATGATTTGTATGTCCATGACATTGGTTCCCGTTGGCCCTGTAATAAATAATTCGTTAATCTCCTTGAAAAAATGGTACGAATCATTATTACTCAAATACGTTTCGGGATTCATGCCAAGGGTATTTGCCTTTATCACCGTCTGCCCGTCTACAACAGCTCCTGCAGCGTCTGTTGGACCATCCGTCCCGTCCGTCCCTGCCGACAGGAGGGTAATCCCGTTCATGCCTTCTATTTCCATTGCAAAGGAGAGAGCTAATTCCATATTTCTTCCGCCTGAACCTTTTCCGGTCACGGTGACCGTTGTCTCCCCCCCGGAGATTAAACAATGAGGTCGCCGCATATCTTTCGATTGTTTTATTGCTCTTGCCTTCCCTGCAAGCCGCCTCCCGGCGTCTTTCGCTTCGCCGGAAAGCTCTGAAGAAATTATTTCGGTTGTCAGTCCACGTTTTTCAGCCTCTTCCTGAGCTGCTGTGAGTGCTATTTTGTTACTCCCTATAATAATATTTTCAAGCCGATCGAAAATCCTGCTCCCTTCCTTTGGTGTTTCCGGTATCATCCCTTTTCTCCCGTTTTCCAGAATATCTAAAACGGCCTGCGGCACTTTATTTCTTATATGATACTCCTCCAGGATATGCAGCGCATCGTTGTATGTTGTTGTGTCCGGAGATGTAGGACCGGAGGCGATTACATCGAGCCTGTCGCCGATCACATCGGAAAGGATCAAAGATATCATGCGGGCCGGATATGCAATCTCAGCAAGCCTGCCTCCCTTTACCCGTGAGATATGTTTCCGCACCGTATTGAGTGCAAATATATCTGCACCGGCTTTTAGGAGCAACCCGGTAACTTCCTGTTTTTCATGAAGGGTAATCCCTTTATAGGGCGATACGAGAAGTGCTGATCCGCCCCCTGAGATAAGGCAGATTATTAGCGTGTTTTCACGGGAACCTATCAGGAGTCTTATAACCTCTTCTGTCCCTTTCAACCCTTTTTTGTCAGGGATGGGATGTCCTGCTTCAAAAATGTTTATTTTCTTAGACTTATGCAGAGGTTTACTATGTCCGTATTTAGTGATTACTACTGCCTCGTCTATCAAATCACCCATAGAGTCTTCAAATGCTCTCACCATCGGGCACGATGCCTTGCCGAAGCCTATGACGCGGATCTTTTCGCACCGAGAGGTGTTATACGCTTCGATGACCCTGTTTATATGTTGTTTTACTGACGCGTATGGATCAACCGCCTTCAAAGCAGCATCAAAAAGCTCTATTGTTAACTCCTTCTGCGACAGCTTTTCCATGTTTGAGATTATACAAGATCATCATTTGGTTTTTCTTGACCATCTACTCATTCCTGTATATACTTACTGTTATCCGGTTCATTTCCTGACACGAACTAAACTGTTAGAGGAGGGTTATTATGGCTGATTTTTATCAGACAGGTGTTGTTGCTACCTTCCATAAACTTGGGAAGGGCAATCTTGAAAAGATAGAATCAGAGTTGACCTGGTACGCCCGGGAAAGACCCCTTGCACTCGTACTTCCTTCACTATATAGCGAATTAAAAGGCGACGCACTAAAGAACATTGTAAATGAATTGAAAGAGGTCAAATATGTCAGGGAAATTATCGTTACTCTCGGTCCTGCGACAAAAAAAGAATTTGACCACGCCAGAAAGTTTTTCTCTGTTCTTCCTCAAAGAAAAAGAATCATCTGGAATAACGGTCCGGGACTGAACAAAATCTATAAGGCTATCGAAAATGCAGAACTTCCGATCGGTGAACCCGGAAAGGGGAGGTCAGCCTGGATGGCATACGGGTATATCCTCTCACGTGGAGAATTTCAGGCTATCGCACTACATGATTGCGATATTCTGACCTATAACAGGGAACTGCTTGCACGGCTTTGTTACCCTGTAGTCAATCCAAACCTCGATTATGAATTCTGTAAGGGGTATTACAGCAGGGTAACCGACAGGATGCACGGAAGGGTAACGAGGCTTTTCTTAACACCTCTCATCAGAGCGCTTCAGAAAACTATCGGGCACCATCCTCTTTTGACATTCTTTAACAGCTTCAGGTATCCGCTTGCCGGCGAATTTTCCATGCATGCGAATCTCGCAAGGATAAACAGGATACCCGGAGACTGGGGGCTTGAGGTCGGGGTGCTCGCAGAGGTATACAGAAATACATCCACAAGAAGGGTCTGTCAGGTCGATATCGCAGAAAACTACGAACACAAACACCAGAAATTATCTCCTGAAGATGCCACAAAAGGTCTCCATAAAATGTGTATTGATATTGCAAAAAGTGTTTTCAGGACACTTGCATCAGAGGGGGTAGTATTCTCCGGGGGATTCTTTAAAACTCTCGTTGCTACTTATGTGAGGACTGCTCAGGACCTGCTTAAACGTTATGAAGATGATGCTGCAATTAATGGGCTTTTTTTTGACAGACATGAGGAGAGCCTCGCTGTTGAGACATTTACAAAAGGGCTAAAAGAGTCAGCGGATATCATCATAGAAAATCCTATTGGTATCCCGCTCATCCCAAGCTGGGACAGGGTGACCTCAGCTATTCCCGATATCTTAAGCATCATACAGTCTTCGGTCGAGGAAGACAACAAGTAAACGACACTATAATTTTTCAATAGGGAGCTGTAGTGGTGAAAAGAAATACTATCTTTACATCTTTCTCCCTCACACTGATAATCTGTCTCGCCCTTCTCTGCGGGTGTGCAAGACCACCTACCGAGGAAGTTGAGACTGCAGCAAGAACGGTCGCACAAGCAAAACAGAAAGAGGCAGACTTGTATGTTGAGGACGTCTTTAAAAAGGCTCGGGATGCCCTTCAGAGAGCGCATGATTTGATTGCTGAGAAGGAATATCAGGAAGCAAAAACATCTGCCATGGAAGCGACCCGCCTTGCAAAACAGGCGATATCAACGGTTGAAACCAATAAAGCGAAGATGAGTGAAGAAACTGAGCAGATGTTGGAGCATATCAAACCCTCAATTGATGAAGTAAAAATACTCGCGGAAAAAGCCTTCGAGAAAAAGGTGCGGATAAACCGTGAGGACATTCAGGGTTTTATCGGAAAGTGGGAAATTGATATCATCAATATCAAGAAACACCTCAATGAACAGAGCATTCGGCATGCACACGACCAACTCGTCATCATGCAGAAACAGATAAAAAATCAAAAAGAGAACCTTACTGCTCTCTTAAATCGAAGGGAAACATGATATCTTGATTTCCTTAAAAAGGAAGAGTCGGCATATTGAAAACATCCCTGCGGCTAAACCGCAGGGTACCCAACATCTCCCCTCCCTTGAGGGTCAAAGACTCGCCGGGGAGAGGAGGGGGGATAAAGGGGGAGGGATTAACTGGAGTCCCTCTATCAAGACTACAGGTAATACCGTATTTGAAATAAACAATCATCATATAAAAAGGGAGGTAAAAGAGCATGAAAACTATACTGATCGTCATAATTTTGATCGTTGTCGGCACGGCCATAGGCTACTTCGGGATACCAATTCTTATCGATAAGGAGAATGCTGCGCTTAAATCGGATGTTTCTGATCTTAAACAAAGGCTCCAAAAACTGGAAGATGAATCAAAAGCAGCTCCATTGAAGTCCGATGCAGGCATCCATAATGTAATCAGGACCGTCAATGCCCTCCATGCCAGGATGGAATCCCTCGAAAAGTCCATGGGGGAAACTGCAGCTAAAACAGACAGGTCAATAGAAGATCAAAAGTCTGCACTCGACAATGCTACAAAAAAACTCACAGACGAAATCAGCACTATCGACAAGGATACAAAGACACTGATACAGAAAATTACGTTTGATGCTGCAATGGCAAATATCAGGGGACATATTTTAAAGGCACGGGCAGACCTTCAGTACAAAAATATAGGCACTGCGAAAACAGAACTCGAGCATATAGCTGAGGCGTTCGAAAATGTAAAGACTACATCTTCGGACGAGAACAAAAAGGTTATCGAGGAACTCCAGGTAATCCTTAAAAAAACACAATCGGAACTGGACAATAATCTCCCGGCTGCAGTTAATAGGATTGACCTTTTGTGGCACGAAATGGGCAAATTATTAAGGAATGCGTGATCGGCATTCTTTCTTTTCTCACAAGATATCAAATTCACTGCCTTTCGGCCTGGTTATCGAACCACAAACACGGAGTAATTTTTTGCATGTGTACCTCCTTGGTTATCGATAATTACTTGACGAGACACGCAGGCATTACATATCTTTCGGCTGCCAGAGTCCAAAAGCCGCGCCGGTAGGATCTATTAGGATCTATAATGACACTGAACCAACCCATGCCAGGAACCTGTGTGACATCCTTGACAATGGACGCTCCGAGCGACTTCGCTTTCTTTGTTGATGCTTCTACATCGTTTACCAAAATATATGGAAGCCAGATGTCAGGATCGCCGGGCATAGGGTTCTTCATCATCCCTCCGCCCGTTCCTTCTCCGACGTTGATAATCGTGTAGTCCATACCTGGAATCCCTTCCATTTTCCAGTCGAACACGCTTGCGTAGAACTTCTTTGATTTCTCAACGTCCTTGGTATGCAATTCAATGTGAACAAATGGATTTGCCATGTTGCACCTCCTTAAAGGTTATTCGTGATAATAAGCTTAACAGGTCTGTGCCTTTTGTCAATCCGGGAAGCCTGCAAGAGTGCAAAAGTGCGAGTTATAAGTCTTACCTCCTTAATTCACAAATGGCAGGGCAACTGAATAGCAACAAAATCTTAATATCACCTGCAAAGAAACACCGAGATTATATCTTCAGTTTTTTAGACAGATTCAAAGGTCATTTAGCATCTTATTAAAGTTGACATGATGTAGCTTAAAAGCTACAATAGGGCATGCGGGCTTTCCCCTTTGAGCTTAGATATTATGTGAGCGCTGAGGGCAAGATACCCTTTAAGACATGGATGGAAGGTCTCCGAGACGTTTCTGCCAGAGCTCATATCCGTGTCAGGCTTGATCGTGTGAGGCTCGGCAACTTGGGCAATAGCCGTACTGTCGGCGAGGGTATCCGCGAACTCAAGGTGGACTATGGACCTGGCTACAGGATTTATTTTGCTCAAGAAGGTACTCATATAATTCTTCTTCTCCTCGGAGGAGACAAGTCAAAGCAGGAGAAGGACATTGAGACCGCAAAGAAATATTGGAAAGATCACAAAAGGAGGAAAAGACATGCCTAAAATATATTCTTATCAAAGAGACCTGATTGAGGCACTAAAAGACCCTGTCGAGGCAGCAGCTTATCTTAATGCAGCTATAGAGGAGGGAGATCGGTCCGTTTTCTTACTGGCTTTGCGCAATGTGGCAGAGGCTCATGGCGGGATGACTGCTCTAGCTGAAAAGGCTAATCTTAGTCGAGAAAGTCTTTATAGGATGCTCTCAAAAAAGGGCAATCCGGAGATTAAGAGTCTTTACAGGCTTCTTAATGCTATGGGGTTGCGCCTTGCAATAGAAGCTGAGCAACATACCCGCGAAGCTGCCTGATTCGAAGACTCTAAGACGCGTTTGTTTTAATAAGAATGGTTATATCTAGCGAAGATCCCAAGCCAAGTTTATTTCAGTCAACTATTGACAGATGCCTCCTTTAAATTAAAGTAAGTTTTATGAGTCATCATTGCAAAAATGATGCGTATGAGTTTGTGAGAAACAGCAAATAATGCTTTCTGTGGCGACATGCCTTTTT
>Ga0209270_1001604_pt1 | contig 29480 bp, 31 predicted proteins | sample MTBAKSrepl1MetaG_FD_187456 | JGI IMG/M metagenome (GOLD analysis project Ga0209270, IMG submission 187456) | Enrichment culture microbial communities from Arthur Kill intertidal strait, New Jersey, USA, that are MTBE-degrading - MTBE-AKS1... | ecosystem: Environmental > Aquatic > Marine >...
CTGGCTTACTGCTTCGACAGGAGAAAGGGGTGGCGCCAAAACCCCGATCATGGGGTGGCTCCATAATACCGATCATGAAGTGGCTCCATAACCCCGATCATCGACTGGCTCTAAAACCCCGATCTTCAGGTGGCTCCATAACCCCGATCTTCGAATGGCTCCATGTGGGGATCATTAACAAATGGCATTCACTGGATGGAATAGTACTCTCAATTATGCAAACATCGGAGCTTTGAGAGCGTCACTTTTACCAGGCGAAGAAGGATACCATTTTCTTGGGTTAATTGACGAAGTTGCACTATTTGATAGGGCGTTGCCAGCACAAGAGATTAATCAATATTATCGAATTGGTTTAAGTGGTCACGACTTGTCAGCACCCATCCCCGAACCATCCACAATGCTACTTCTCGCTTCTGGTCTCGTTGGGCTTGGGGGGTTAAAGAAAAGCTTTTGCACTCGTTAATCACGGTAGAGATTGGGAGGTGCAGAAATGAAAAGACTACCGGGGCTTATTACCCTTGTCTTATTGGCGCTTTCAGCTTCAGCGGTCAACGCTCTACCAATAACAGAAAGGATCTTGGAAACTGCTCCCCTTGGCACGACAAATGGTGGGACTTCTATTCTTGATACTCAATTTCTCGGAGCGAGATTCACACTCACAGATAGGTATTTTATCACCGGCGTGGGTGGGCATGTTAAGTCCAATGGGCCAGACAATGACCGATCTATATTTGTTGCTATAGTTCCCACACTTGGCCCTGACTTCTTTCCCTCGGATACGTCTTTAAGTGACGCTATTTTTGCGACTTCATTTGAAGCGCCATTTAACAATGAAGGCCCTTACCCCTATCAGGTCAATGAAACCATAATCCGAACTCACTTTTTTTTGCAACCGGGCACTTATGCCATCGTCTTTGGCTCTGGTTTGTTTGGTGCAACTGGAAATGGCTGGATGCCTGTGAGCGGTCCAACACAAGAACTGCCTTGGTTCTTTTCGATGAACAGATATATTGGAGATTATTTCAGGAACCTCGATGAGCAACCGGTACGCTTTGTCGTTGAGGGGAGGCAAGTGCCCGTTCCCGAACCAACCACCATGCTCCTTCTCGCTTCGGGCTTGGTAGCGCTTGTGGGGTTGAGGAAGAGGTTTCGAAACCTATAGCCCTTTCTAACTCAAGTGAATGAGGTTAAATGACATGAAAATCAAAACAGTTCTGTTCATTGTCTTGTTGGCGTTCTTGTGCTTCCCCATCACCCGAACCCAAGCAGGGTCTTTTACTGATGATTTTAATGACGGGAATGCCGATGGATGGATCTTTCCTTATTATCCCGATCAAACTCAATTCCCGGGGGGGTCCTGGAGCGTTGATGATGGAGTTTTAGTACAGCGGTGGACTGGTGACAACAATAGAGCACTCGTGGACAAGCTGTTACTCTCAAGCCAAGTAATTGAAACCCACGTAACGAACTTTGGTTATGCCGGTGTTGTCCTTTGGCATCAAGAGAACCACCAGAGCTGGGTAGCCATCAATCTTAACCCTGTCGTTGCATAAAACTTCACAGCCCGACACCCGTCATTCCCGCGAAGGCGGGAATCCAGGCATTTCTCTGAAGGCTGGATGCCCGCCTACGCGGGCATGACAGCAAAGCACATATGGTCTAAACCGGAAAACGAAGGCCATGGCATAGTGAGCCTTTATCCATGGTACTTCCAGGGAAACATGCCCCGGTTTTATGCAACATTAAGGTTAATACCGGCTACGGGAAAATAATTGTGCATGAATTGGTAGATGGAGTATCCAAAAGTTACTTTCATGAAAAATTTTGGATAGATTCTAGACCGTACGATTTGAGGGTCGATGCTGATAGCACAAGTGGAGAATTAGACATTTACGTTTACGACACTCTCATATTCACCTATCAAACAAGCACTCCCTACCGCACTGGCATGTCAGGTTTATGGTCTGGTAATGAAGTCGGATATTTTGATAACTTCAGCTTGACTTCAGAGGATATTGCTCCCATCCCCGAACCCTCGACTATGCTCCTGCTCGCTTCTGGTCTGGTTGGGCTTGCGGGCTTGCGAAGGAACAAGCCCAAGAAATAACCCTCAGCCTTTGAGGGTGCCACCAATCGCAGTTAACCCTTTGCCGGGGTGCTGTCATGGAGTATCCGCTTAAGACGTGTCCTTCACTCCTCTGAGGATCGCCCTTTGCTGTCTTTAGGGGAATTTCTACACCAAGTCCAGAGAATCCACCTTACGATTTCTAAACGCAGACCATACCCACGGTGAAGTTCTTTGTCATTCTGTTCAGCACAGTTTTCTTCGGCTTCAGAGTGGAAGGTAACGCCTCAAATATTGGGTGATTAGTATCCCAGGAGGAGAGGAGGTTGAGTAAATGAATTTCAAGAGTTTGTGCGTCTTTGCTTTGGCCATGACAGTTACCTGTGGTTGTGCGACACTCAACGTTGAAAGGCATGTCACAGACAACACTTTAACTTCAACTTATCCCAATCTCAGGCTGGCAATTGCTCCCTCTTTTAAATACTTAGGAAACATCAAGGAGCGGGGTAGCGCGAAAAGCACCAGTCCGGGGACCACTCTCAGAGTCGATCATGACGCTTATGTTTTCGTGGATCGAAATCCCTCAAATCCTCGAATAGAAAAGATTTTGGCAATACAGATTGATAAAATTGAAGGTTATTGGATAAGTGATATTTTTTTCGGTTTCGAAAACAAACTGGAGACAGGAGCCTTGAGTCTCTGCGATACAACTTTTCAATATTGTACCTCATTCCTTGCTCCCGGTGGGAGTGGCTACGTGACTCGGTTTATTCACACGAAAGGACTCTATCTTCCCCCTGGTATAGCCAAGGCAGTGGGGGCAGTATATGGCAACAGGGGTGATACCAAAGTTACTCTTCTTTATCTTGAAGACCTCGGAGATGGCCCCCTTTCCAAAATGAATTGGAGGAACAAAGGCGACTTAACCACCCCGCAGAAAGACTATCTTGAGAAATTCAACGAAAGATTCACGTCTGTGTTCAAATGCCTTCAGCCGGGCGAAATCCCTAACTGGATCGAACCAGCTCAAGAAGATCAACAGGAAAAATCTATATCTGTTCGACTGGAGGGACTAAGAAAATTGAGAGATGCCGATCTGATAACTGAACAGGAATACGAGAATAGGAAGAAAGAAATCCTGAACGAACTTTAGTTCCTGTACAAAAAAACGCAAACTATGATCTTCATCCAGTACTATAAGAACCACATAGCATGCGGCCTTTGCCCGTATTGCAGTAAACCCTTTTCCAGGATGAGCGAACAGTCTTCAGGCGTCTACATTGAGCCCTGTGGCTGCCTGCTATCCCGCCGTTCGGATCCCCGAAGCTCATCAGGCTCCACGAATGGAAGGCTGCAAAGGCAGGCTTAGCCCAGGTACATCATGAGCATCCTGGCGTTAGAATGCGCTTCAGGAGATTCTTTGAAATCATGTTTCAAGGGAAATGCCAACAGAGTAAATGGAGAGTTGTATGAGAAGAACTCTTATCCTACCATTAGGAATCCGGTTCTTTTACTCCTGGCTCCGGCGGGGTATTATAGAAAGTTTTCCCTTTGGTCTCATGAGATAAGGTACCGAATGCCCTATTAAAGGAACTTCTCAGTAGGTCGCAAAATAAGGATGGACTCAGCTACCAGTTTTTTTCTAAAGCTACTAGTTTTTTTTCCTCTGACATTGGAATGAGCAAGGTTTTCCGCGATTGGGTCGTGAAATACTTTCTGGTCATTCTTGCGCGCGAAGCCAGCTTTAAAACTTGCCACTCCGAATTTTGGATCATTTAAGGCTGTCTTTTGAGGCGTCGTGAGCCTGCCTAAGTCAACGGACATATCGTCTGTTCCTGTTGTATTTTGAAAGGCGGCTGTGGAGATTTTCCCAGTTTCCTCGTTGAAATATATTTCTGGTACGCGCCTATGAAGATCATCTACATCAAGGATCAATTCTACCTTCACTCCTACCTGCCTCCGACAACACGGAGATGCACTACATCTTCAATGGTTCCCTTAACAAACCATGAAAGTAGCTGGATTAACTCCTCTTCAGATCTTATTAAACCTTCGATTGATATGTCTCCATCATCAATGCTATCCGTTGCAAAAAAACCTAGAGTGCGACTATCTGGGGCGATTGATAGCTCTAAGAACCTCGTTTCTTTCTCCCATTCGAATTGAATACCACCAGTCGGCAGGGGTGCAACAAATGGGACCGGCATTCTTGATTCTTCTTTCCAGCCCAGCAACCGGTTTAGAATACTCAAAGCTTGATCTACGCTGGTGTCATCAATTGGCTTGGCACCATAATGGTCCCAATTGGCTTTTAGCTTACTGAAATGTCCAACTCTTTCAAACACCCCTTGAAATCGTTTAGGTTCAGTTTGAGTGAACACTAACTCTCTGTCCCAACTAGCTCGCACAGAGGTAAGCTCATTGTATGAGCTTATTTTTTCAGAAAAGGCGATTGCCTGTTGGTCAAAGTAATCCACACTCCATGGACGTTCAGGCAACACAACCTGAATGGATGACGAAGTTGGAGACCCAATCAGAAATACTGCTGCCATTGACGAATTATCGATGAACTTAAAGGGTTGTGCAGAAGAATTGGCAATTGTGTAACTCTGTGCGCTTATTTGTTCCAAATGAAAATGGCGGTCAGAGACGCACCAGCGCCAATCATTTGGGAAGGTCCAAGGATCCCGATTTTCGCAAATGTCATTGAGGTCTACAAAATCCATTATCTAACTCCTGCCCTCGTGGCGCTGATCAGGAAAATACAATTTGAGTATCCTGTTAAGCTCTTCATAAACACCCTCGAAAAACCGAGATTGTTCTTGTCCGCTGAATGCCCTACTATCCATTAGTTCGGCTAAGGTATTGATATCTTGTTCCGCGAACACCGTAGAGTGAGGAAGCCCTGAAGTAGTCCCCACTTGGCCGGCCTTGATTCTAACCCAACTGTTCACCGGGATTGACTGGAATTCATATTGCTTATGCGCATGCAACTCAAAGCCAGTTGGCCGGTCAAAGGGTGCCGCAAGAAATTCTTCCTTACAGAAGTGGGATGCAATTTCCCTTCCTGGCTTGTCCTTGAAAGCAACTCGTTTAAGAACAGTTGCCATTCTGCCGCATTTTGCTCCAATGCTGCCAGTGAACTTCTTAAGGAAATCAGATGCCATAAGAATAAATTCGTTGGCAACTATCGAATCATCTTCACTGAGCTTGTTTCGAAAGAAATTTACTCGCACGGGTGATATTTCTATCTTCATGGACCCTTTCTTATCTTTGAAAAGAATTCTCGGTATTTCGCTGGGCGCATCAGGGGGTAAAGGCAGGACGGTAGGATCTCCATCAAGTAGATCTCCCCCCAACCCGATCAGCGCTTTGAGAACTTGTGAAGTTGTGAAACTGAAGCCTGTAATAAAGAGAGTGACTTGAATCGAAAAAATTTCCTGGAAATCGTCAAAGTTAAGCATCTAGCCAACGTCCTCCAATGGCGGAATCCTTCTAAGAAGCTAAGACGGATTCTAATTTTATCAATATTGTAAAAATAAGCAAGTCTTATAAATAAGCTAGGAAATCAGTTAGTTATGAATATTGCGTAATCCAACTAGTTTTTCGCCGCACAATTTTTTGTCGCCAACAGCGAACCATTTAGGAATTATGTGTGAGGCTGTCTTGGGTTGTCGAGACTCCTTTCTAGTCACTTCGTGATATCTCGGGGCAATCGTTAACGCACTTGACCACTCTTACGGCTTCTTCGGGTGGTAAATTAGCCTACCACGGGTTCAAATTTCAAAGAACCATCGGCCTTGGCTCCTTGAACAGCCGCCTTTGCGGGGAGAGCACCCCTGCCTCTGCCAGCCTCTCCCGGGCCTCCTCAACTGACCGCGCCATGAAGGCCAAACCGCCGCAGCCGGCCACTGACTGGAGGAAGTCCGCCTGTGCGGGAGTGAGCTTCCCTTTCTCCGCCTTGACCTCCAGGGCAAGAAACCGGCCCCCCGGTAACACCCCAAGAATATCGGAGACTCCTTTCGTCCCCATGGGTCCACCCCAGTGCTTGAAGCAAAAGACGCCCGGAGGTCCTTCAGAATGGCTTTCGTGATTTCGGTTTCCAGGGCCATATTCCCGCCTAAAAAAGGGCTAGCACTTACCCAACCATTGGTTGAGGGGAGTTACCCTCTAAACATACACGCCGGTAAGCATTTTCTGACAATGCAGGGCATTTCTGAGAGATATTTGCTCTCATGGAAGGCAAAAGGGTGCAATGGGGGCTCCGCTTGACCCTGACACCGATAGGGTTTATCAATCCCTAATAGCCCGCGCCTACAGCACCGGGGCCTAAACCTTCTCCGCCAGCTACTCCGCTGCCAGAGGCATTGCCGCCATCTGCACCGCCGCCTGAGTCTCCTAAATCCATGTCGGCAAGCGGGGAGACAGGCGCTTGACCAAACATCGCCCCTTCATAGCCCCCGTAATGGCCTGTGGCAGGGTTTGTCCCGCTTCCGATGTTGCCCGATGATCCGGAAGGGCCGCCAATCCCAAGTGCCGCAAGAATATTATCCTTTGCCTTTCCAAGTGGATTACCAAGTTTCTCGTTTCCCCATTTTGCCACTTCATACGCTCCCTTTTTTGCAATAGTGCTCAAAGGGTTGGTTATCAAACCCGGAATACCCAAAATCCCCTTTACTGTCGGTTGATACCCATGTTCCCCCTTTTCAAATCCAAGAGTAGTCGCAAGGGCATTTTCAACAGTATTCGCAGTTTCAGGACTGACGAGGCCGCTCGCCACGGCATTGTTCGACATATCCATGGCTTCCCCCGGAGGCCCCCCCCAATCGACCGTAGACTTATCGGGAGGAGCGTACAGCATATCGGCAACTCGCTTGAGCTTCTCCGTCTCCCCTTCTTCCCTGTGGACTGTTGGAGTCCCGGTTTGCAGAGGAGCGACCCTGCCAAGGTAGAACCTGACGGGTACAGTTGATCTGATCCCCCTGGCCGCCGTCGCTTGGGGTGAGTAAATCATGCGTTCAACATACGGATTGCCTGTGTACGCCATTGCTTAGTCCTCCTATTTATTGTCCAGAAAAATGGCCTGCCCTTTCGCTTGGCAAGCCCCGTGTCATCCCGTCTATTTTCTTAAGAACATTTGACAGCGTCAGCCCTTCTTCAATACACTGCTCAGTCATTTCATCTACATCGACTTCTCCACCCCAAAGCCCTAGTTTGATACTGAGTAGGACATACGCTTTCGCGTCTTTCTCAGAAGTGCAACCGCTCATCCGACTCTCAAGTTGGCTAAGCCTCTTCTGTATTTGGTTTTCAAGACTTCCCATCACTCTCTCTGCCCCCCTGCCAATGGAGGTAAATAAATAAGCTGTTTGGGTTACCGCCCTTTGAAAGGGATTCCTCTCGCTGTCTTTCGAAATCCTCGTCCTTGTAGCCCTTAAAAACTACTATCCCTCCTTGTGGTGCAAATCGCTCTTCGATTTTTTTTAGTCTTGCCTTTATCTCTCTGTTCATCATCTGCAACCTTTCGCCATCGATTTGAAGCCGGCAAAGTGATCTCAACACTCCCCAGATTGCTCGGCATTGAGCCACAAGAGCTCCTCCTCCACTTTCAACAACCTGCTGTTTATCTCCACCTGGTTTCTCCCTTCTCAAGAGCGATTTTCTCCAACGCAGTCAACCTTGCTTGAATGTCTTCCATTTCAACGGCTTTAACTGCGGTCTCCAAAATTATCTTTGCGCCAGAAACCCTGGCAGATGCAGGCGCCTGTTCATCCAAAACAATGGACAGAAGGGCGCTTATCGCCTTGCCGGATGCTTTTTGAAGCTTCGTAATTGCCTCTTCCAGAACACGCAGCTTGGCGCTCCTAAAGGCCTCCTTGAACCCTGGTTCCTGGAGCCATCGCCATAGGGTGACCTCCGCGATTCCTGTGGCCTTTGCCGCGTCTGCATGGGTGTCGTTTTCCAGAAGGGCTTTTATCGCCTGCTCTTTTTTTCGGCTTAACTTTTCACCGTGGCCTTTCATCAGCCTTCATCTACCTCCATTTCTTCTGATTTCACTGCCCGATATAGGGAAGGGCAATTCCTTCCGGGCCTCAATAAAGGAATCCAAGTCATACCGATCAACCCACCGTTTGCGCCTGTCCCTTTTCCCTCTCGGTTCCCGGCCAAGGCGGATTACCGGAATATCGCCCATGGCGATAATCTCCTCAAGAAGGTCCCCGGAACACGAAAGGTATTTGCAGGCACCCTCCAGGGAGAGGAGACGAACTGGATAAGGAATCCAGTTGTCTCTTTCCAAGTTGTCGGTTTCCTTGTTCATTTCAGCCAGTGTAACTCGGTTTCCGGTGACATTCTGTTGACAATACGACTTGTATAAAGCACCGTTTTTTCGTGCTTCATGCCTTAAACTCCGGCCCGTATAGGCCAGCCTCATACTTGGGACTGAGGGTCATGCTATTCCCTGTCCCCTCGGACTACCCCCATAAACCTCTGGAAACACCATCCACAGAAGGGGACGATGCCGCTAGGGGTGTAGAGCCCTTCCGTCGTTTCAAGGCCGCATTTAGCGCATGGTTGAGGTTCCTCTGTACCCACAGGTTCTCGCACTCGTTCAGGCATATCGGATCTCCCTCTTCAATGTGCCACAAGCAGACCTCCGAAGTGACGGTCTGTAAATGGCCAGCGTAATTACATCCCAGGCGTACGCCTGTTGGCTGTATATTTGGCTCTTTTCCTGCCAAGTACACTCTGGAGCCTGGAAACACTTCCCGGAATGCCTGTAGGATTTCCTTCATAGCTGAAACCCTCCTTTGGGCAAGTTTTCGAGGTCCAGTGCATCAATGTCCGCGTCGATGCTCTTAAGATAGTTCTCATCAGAGGCATCTAAGGTAGTATGATTACTTATGTTCTTATTACTGTGCTTATTCATTTCTTCAGGCACAGTTTGCACACTAGGCACACTAGGCACAGTGCCTTGATGCACAGTTGAGGCACAGTAATTAGGCACAGTAGTTTTTTCTTTGCAACCATCTGATTCCTTTGGAATTTCAGAATCAGTAAAATTCCACTGTGCCAACTGTGCCAACTCTCTATAAGGGGACACCCAAATTGATTTCACACCGTTCTTTTTGTGGCCGATTCCGATCTTCGCCTTCAGTTTCCTCAGTAACTCATCTTTAAAGCCTTGAGCCTTGCCCTCCTCGTAGATCTCAGAGGCAGGCACCTCGTCGGTTTCCATGAAACGGCCGATAAGCCAATGTTCGGCCTTGGTGCCCAGGGTCTCTTCCCCTTCCTCCTCCTGCTCGATGACGATGTTCTTGCCGACTTCCACGGATCTGAGGTCTGGCAGAAAGGGCAAGATATTGCTCTTCGCCATTTTGATTTTCCGGGAATAGGTGCTTGTCGGCACTATGGACAGAACCAGACGGACAGCCGCCGTCTTTGCGGTGGTGCCCACGGCCTTGTCGAGGAGGGTGCCAGCCTTGCCCTTTTTCCAATGGTCCAGATAAACAAGAGCGGCCCCGAAGCGGTCACAGACAATGGCGTTGAGCTTGTGCATGACTGAGCCTGTCTTAGGGTCATTGTCATCGCCGCCGGTCATGCCCCGGATGGAGTCTATGAAGACACAGAGGATCCGCTCTGACACCTGCTCAAGTAACCCCGCCAACAAATCCCGCTCTTCCTTCCACCTGAAATCAAAGCGGTACGTTCCATCCGGCTTTTCGGCAATGTGAAACCGTCCATCCATCGGGAGCCCCACTTCATAGGCCTTGGTTATGGTGTCACTTACAAAGCCCTCGGATGATACCCAAATGATTGAGCCGGCAGGATTGGCGAGAAGGATATCTCTTGCTATGGCGAGACAGTTCTTGCTCTTTCCTACCCCTTCCCGGCCATTGATAATGACAGGCATGCCTTTCGGGATATGCTGCTTCCAAAGATAGGACACCTCGCCTGAGAACTTCGATTTCAAATCGTTCAAACTTCTCAACCTCGCTTTGGGTTTCTCCTGCTTTGGCCTCGAACCATCTCCCGGCATGAACTGGGTCAGCTTATCCTCTCCACTGATAAGCCTTCGGGCCTCTGCCCAGGTCCGGCCTTTGCATGAGTTGTGGAAGCACTGATAGGACAGCTTCCCGGTCGCATGCTGCCCTATGGATGCTTCCCCGCCGCTGTGGGAAGAATCGAAGACGCACCTGGAAAGGCAATACCTAACCCATTCGCCGTTCGTCTTGACCTTGTATTCAATGCCGTAGTGAGAAAGGTACTTTCCTACGTCCAGCTTGGCTTCGCCTTGGTGCGATGGTTGCTGGGGAGCCTGCTCCTGGTCCGCTTTCCATTCTTGGAATTTCTGATTGAAGGTTTCGTAATTCGGTGTCTGCTCAGACATGCTCTACTCCAATACGGTCGATGTAAGAAACCCTGTGCGGTCTCGCTTCCCGGCCCGGGCCAGCGGGTACCTCGTCACCCTTCCGGCTTTTGGTGCCGTAGAGCTTCCAGATTCGCGCAGGGTTGAAGACTGTCGTATCTATGGAAACCTTGTTCGTGTTGAATCGGCCGGCAATGGCCTCCAGGTTCTTTTTCACGAAAAGAATGGTCTGCTCACTCACGGGAATATCGGGCAACCGGAAGAGGAGGTGCCCGCCGTTCCCACTCATACCCTGAATCGGATGAGGCAATCCTAATTCCTTGGTGACATGCAGGGAGATCGCTTCTCTCAATGCCATGGCTTCAGACAATTCAACATCCGAGGAGGAGACCCCCGACGGGCGCACGGGGTCAAGATCCACCGGCAACCATCGGTAAGCAATGACGCTGAGGTCCGAAGTCGTGTGCTGTGCAGGCTTCAGCCGGTTGAATGCCCGGCCTATAAGTCGCCGGTCTATCACCTGTAGGGTGAAGTAAATTCCATCATGCAAAGCTTTGTCAGCCTGCATCACAGCCTTACAGAAAGCGGCATGGTCATCGAAATAGCCGCTCACTGTACCCTTGGCGTATTCGTCACCCCATGCAGGGGATTTGCCGTAAACCTTCGGAATGCGAACTTCGATCACTTCACCGGGTTTACAGAAAAGCTGAAAGACTGCCTTATCAAAGAGCGTCTTCAAAATGGGATGGCCCCCTCTCGGAATTCCGGCGCCGTCTGGACATGGTGCTTGATATATTCGTCCAGGGCCTTGAATGCCTGGTCCTGGAATGCCTGATAAATCTTCTTGTCGGGAAAACTCACAATGTAGGAATATTTCGTTGAACCGTCCTCCGCCTGGTAGGGTTTCGCCGGAAGAGAGATCCATCTCTTGCCGTTTGCGACATGGACGGTGCAATCCTTGATCTGCAACCCCGCGCCTGTCAGATAGATGGTTGCGAACCCCTTCAGGCTGTTCTTTTCGAATTTCCGAAATTCCCTAATTTCAATTCCCATCGTTCGATTTCCTTTCGAGATGGAAATAAAAAACCCGCAACCAATAACGGCGCGGGTTTCAAGTAAATCGACTTATTTGTTTTTCTGCCCGATAGAATTCTCAGGCCAGGGCGTCAAGCCCTTCTTGTTCGGATTTGGCTCGTTTTACGATTTCCCCAAGCTCAAGCTGTTTGATCAAGCTATGATATAGCTCATGCGGCATTGATTTATAGCCGTGGAGATATTCGCTCAGAGTTGCTGGAGCCAGGCCGAAGGAAAAGGCAAGGTCCTTCTTCTTGAGGTCTTTCATAGCGATCGCTGCCCTGATAATCTTCAATTCCAACTTATCCATTTCTACCCTCCCCCGAAAGAGATTTTCTTATGGCACTGCATCAAAAAAAAAGCCGCGCGGAGTCAAGGACCGGCGGCACGGAAAAGAACGAAAACGGGCATAAAAAAAGCCGGAAGGGAAACCTTCCAGCTTTATACCGACGAACGTTAGTATAGCATACTTTCATACTTTTCATTTTACGTCAAGAAAAATCTTTTCCCCAACCCACTGTACTGCCTAAGAAAAAAAGTAAATCCCTATAAAAAGAATAGTAATTAACGGGTTGCTGAAAAGCACACGGTTTTCAGGTCTCGCAATAGCTCCCTGATTTCCTCAGTCCCGGGCTTAACCCAGTGCTCCTCACTTAATTTGAATTCTCTGCTACGGCACCTGGACGAAAAATCCAGTTCGTTTTCCAGGTTACACTCCTGGTTACATTGCCCTTTTTCTTTCCCCCAGGAACCCCCTGGAATCGGAAACCCGGTCGAAAAAGTGCGACAAATGCGGAACGCCGGAGAAGCGCGTCCAGCAAGCGTCTTCAGTTTTTCTCGGTTTTCGACTTCAAATCCGGTGCGACGGTGAAGAGCTGTCGGGTGGGTTCGATTCCCATGCACTTCCACCAAATTGTAGAAAATCAAGGGGTTGAGCATCATGCTTAAACCCCTTTTTTATGGGCATTTTGAACGCTCAAAACCTTCATTAATACAGTGTTCTTGAGCAGAAAATACATAGTTCGCGTTATTTACCTCTCTCAACATTTCAAATACATTGAACCACACAAAAGAAACCTGATATCAAAAAATAGGGGTGGCCTATGAACAACGAACGCTTCAGTACCTTCATGGCACTGGACGGTCCGCACCTGGACGGGTTGATCGGCAGTGCGGGGATCCTGCGATTCGATTGGCCGGAACGGAACTTCTATCTGCAGCACTATGAGGGTATCAGCGCTGCCCATAACGTCTCTCTTGCACCCAACCATAGGCTTTGTCTGCTCGGAAACTTCAGCCAGCAAATCGTGCTGCTCGATATTTCGGACCCCCGAAACATGAAGATCATCGCGAAGCAGGCGACCCAATACTTCGAGGACTGCCCCTACCGACTGCGTTCCAACACGCACCATCTCTGGTATCCGGACAGCGAGCGGTTCATCGGGGCAGTGGGGGATCACCTCTACCGCTTCCACGTGGACAAACTGAGGGAACCCGAACAACTCGGCCCACACGGACTCTTCAACGCCCATGAGATCCGGTGGGACCCGGGGAGACGTTATATCCTCGTCGGGGACCTGGGTCCCGAAAACACGGATGCGCGACAGATCGCGGTCTTTGATCTTGAAGAACCGGACCCTCTCAAACGGTCCAAGGTGATCAAGCTTCCCGGCACCGTGTGGCATTGCTGTGTGCACCCGGAAAAGGCGGTCGGCTACGCCCTGACCTACTCGTTTGCAACGGAGCAGGAAGACTACGTGGACTGGGCCCCTGCCTATACGCGCGAGTACATCTTTGAGGTCGACCTTGCCTCGGCGAAAATCACGCGGGTTTGGGGTTGCGGTGCAGAGTTTCCAATGCACCTGAATTCCGATGTGGGGGTGACGGCCGACAACCACCTTTATGTCGCCTGCGGCGGAAGCCATACGGTGGTGGAAATCAATCTTGAAACCTTTGATAAAAGCCGGGTGCTCTATTGCATCCCCGCATGGTGGATGCGGGCGCTCCTCTGGCGGCAAAGGATACATAACGTCCTCGGCGCCTTCAGCCGACGCCCAACGCTCGTCAATACGCACTTCATCCTGCAGACTCTGCAGGTGGCCGGCTGGAGGATCCTGGACGGCATCTACGCCGCCCGGGTGTCTCCGCAGGGAAATTACCTCGTCACGGGAAACCGTGGCTACAATGTGCTCACGGTATACGACCGGAAGACGTTCAAACAACTTTACAGCAAGCTGCTACCCTTCCGGACGGACGCGTATCGAAAGAGCCCCCATTATCGCCTTGGGTGGAGAGGGTATCACCTCGGGTTCCATCACAGCGAGGTCATGCCGCGTTAAAGAGGCGGAAAGGAGTGCGGAAGCGATGAAAGAAGATACATCCCGCGAGGCAGAGGAGAGGCTCAAGACCCTGACCTGCCTTCAAAACGTCGCCGTCGAGGATGACCTTGTCAGGCAAATCAAGTCCGACCTGGCGGGCAAATCCTCGATTCTCGAAATGATGAAGAGCTACATGGCGAGCCTGAAAGGGGAACTGGACAATGAGGCCCTCCCTTTCCGCAAGCTACACAGGCTCTTTCTGCTCGGTTCGACCCCGGACCGCATGGCGGGTCACTACTACGGGGTTGCCATTGGATTGCGCACCGGCAACCTCCGTGGCACGGCTGCAGAATACGGAAACCTCATCGGCCTTCTCTGGGGGGGCGCTATCGCAGGGGTCGCCCCCTGGGTCGGAAAGAGCTTCGCTCCCATGGACCCTGTTGATCAAAGGCAGGTCGCCGGCGCCGCCATCCCGGACGGTGTAACGGCATGCCGGGGCATCAATCATTTCAACATCATCCGTCAGGCCCCCGTCAACGTGGCTCTTAATACGATCCTCACGTTCATGTGGCACCTGAAGGAGGCCCCGGAGACAGAAAAGCAGAAGTACGGCCACGAACGAAACGGGGGCCATTTTGCCGCCTACCGCGCTTTCTCCATCGATGATCGGACGCCGAGAGACGTCTTCCGCCTGAACTACCGATTCCAGGCACTGCAAAATTATCCGCCCCTCACTCTTCTCATCGACGAAGTGGTGGAAATCGCCGACGGCATGTTCCTGGGGCAGGTCTTGTTTGCTACCGACCGTCTCCTGGAACCCTACGATCCCATGGCAGAGAAGGAGGTCTACCGGTACCAGCATTTCGGATACTTCATTCTTTTACGTGAGGACTGGAATGGGGAAGCGAAACGCCTCTTTCCACACCTGGACATCCCAGGGCCGGTCGTGCCGGCAGGGATACCCGTTCAACCCCATCAGGGAGCCATCTCGATCGGCAGCGGACCGGAAAAATTTACGACGCTGACCCTCGCGGACCCGCCGACCGGAGACGTGGATCCCCCGCGAATGGCCGAAATACGCGAAGATCTGTCCGTGTCCGAGAACATTATGGGCCTGCTCAAATCGTATTCCGATGCCCTCGGTGAGGATCCGGACACCCGCTCCCCCGTATTCGGGAAGCTGCATACCCTTTTCAACGCAGGGATCGGACCGACAACGATGAACGGCTTCTACCGCGGAGCCCGCGTCACGTTCCAAAGCCAGGGAGTGCTCGCAGCCTTCAACGTGAACACGCTGAACATGGTGTGGGGGGCGGCGCGGTTTTTCACCCCATGGACCGGAAAGCGCTTCGATCCCATCGATCCGGGACGTCTGTCCGAGCTGACGGATGGACACGAGACCATGGAAGTCCCGACCTTTTTCGGTGCCAACACCGTCGCCTTCAGGACCTTCCCGCAACGGATCATCCGGAAAGTCATGGATGTTGCGGGTGCATGGGTGGAAGAAGCGACCGAGGAAGAGCGACTGACCTACGACTACCACGCCCTTTGCTTCTTTTTCATCGGCAAGGCCGCGAAGAGCATTGTGCCGGAGAACAAGGGAAAGCCCGTCTTCCAGTTCAATTACCGCTGGAAGGCGTTGCGAACTCTGCCGCCTGACAACTTCTGCATCGACGAGATCGTGCAGATCGCAGAGGGTCTCTACTTAGGCAAACTGATCTACGCTACGGAGCTGCTCCTCCCCTGGAGTCCGGAAACGGCCCCGGAGGCATACAAATATAGGCTCTTCGGATACTTCCTCCTAATGGACGAGGAGTGGCACGCTCTGAGGTTACGCATGGGTTTCGACCTGGACAATGTTTAGGCGAGGGAGCACTGTGGAAGATGCCTATGACGTGGTGGTTGTGGGCTCCGGCTTCGGCGGAGCGATTACGGCGTGCCGTCTTTCCCAGGCCGGCCGTTCGGTGTGTATCCTGGAGAGAGGCCGCAGGTGGAGAAAAGAGGAGTTTCCCCGAACCACCGGGCAGGCTGCGAAGGCATTCTGGGACCCGAAGAGGAGTTATGGGTTCCTCGAATACCGGACCTTCAAGGGGATCGACGTGATACAGGGCTGCGGTGTCGGTGGCGGCTCCCTGCACTACTTCAATGTCCAGTTCCGTCCTCCACGGGACATCTTCGAACAGAAGGGTTGGACCAAGAATGTAACCTCCGATACTCTTTCGCCTTACTTCGACCTTGTTCGGGACATGCTGGAGGCCGCTCCCTTTGTCCCGCCTGCGGGACGCAAACTACCGGATCGAACGGAAGCCTTCCATGTCGGCGCCCGGGGCGCGGGCAAGGTTCCGAAGCTCGTGGACATCGCTGTCTACACGGGACCGGATCGGATCAATCCCCACGGAGGCGTTCCGCAAAGCGCCTGCGTATACTGCGGGAATTGCATGCTCGGCTGTCACGTGCATGCCAAAAATACGCTGGACCTGAATTATATTCCCCTGGCGGAAAAGCACGGCTCCCATGTTTTTCCCCTCCATCAGGTCGAAAAGATCGCGCCGGAACGTGACGGCGGGTACAGAGTCCATTTCCACCACTTCCAGGAGTCCCAGCTCGGACTTGCAACGCCGGGGTCCGTTGTCGCAAGGCAGGTCATTGTTTCAGCCGGCTCACTGGGTTCAACGGAACTGCTTCTCCGGTGCAGGGATGTTCATAAGACCCTGCCCGCATTGAGCCCGGCTCTAGGAACGCATTTCTCAGGGAACGGCGATTTCATCCTGGCAGGTACGCTGGACACGAAATGCATCGTGGATCCCGGGTACGGTCCCAGCATCACGGCCTTTGCCGACTTCTCCACCACCCGAAACAGAATCACCGTGGAAGATCTCGGATTTCCCGATCCCATGTTTTGGTTCCTTGAAGGCGCCATGCCCTCGAAAAACCGCCTTCGTCAGGGCGTCTCGTTTCTGAAGACCTACCTCCTGCGAAGCCTGGGGATCGGAGGAAGATCCAGCCGCGTCAGCGACGGCATAGAACGGACGCTTGCGGGGGGCCGTACAGTAAGGTTCCTTCCCTACCTCGGGATGGGCGCGGACGCAGCAGACGGCCGATTACAGCTTCGCGAAGGAGCCATCGATGTTGAATGGAGTCATCGTGCAAGCCGGCGGCTCTTCCAGGAGATAGAGCAGGCCATGGAGGAACTGAGCAGGGGCCTGGGAGGGAGGTATGTCACCAGTATTCTTTGGCGATGGCCGATCCGGAAGCTGCTTACCGCCCATCCCCTGGGCGGTTGCATTTTGGGCGATAGCGTCGAGGCCGGCGTTGTCAATCACTGTGGTGAGGTGTGGAACTATCCGGGCCTGTATGTAGCTGATGGTTCGGTGATCCCCACCGCCCTTTCCGTCAACCCATCCATGACCATAGGCGCTATCGCCGAGCGCACAGCCTTCTGGATTCTCAATCATCGGGAAATGGAACCGAATGATCCCGAGAAACCAAAAGTGAGTCAAATCCATCCGCTGAAATAGACGATGGGGTTCACAGGTAAACCCTGTCGTTGCATAAAACTTCACAGCCCGACACCCGTCATTCCCGCGAAGGCGGGAATCCAGGCCTTTCTCTGAAGGCTGGATGCCCGCCTACGCGGGCATGACAGGAAAGCACATAGGGTCTAAACCAGAAAACGAAGGCCATGGCATAGTGAGCCTTTATCCATGGTACTTCCCGGGAAACATGCCCCGGTTTTATGCAACATTAAGGTTAAGACTAGGAGGGCAGACGCTCTCCAACGTCGAACCCTTTCTTCGTGACCTCGAAGACCTCCCCTTTCTGGTCTCGCTGAATCAGCAGGCCACGATCAAGCAACTCCTGCAGCGCTGATTCCCACACCGCAACAGCGCGGCGACTCTGATCCGTTATGAGATTCTTGTCATTGGTTTGGAGCGCGACGCCGCCGCCGAAATGCTCAAACAGGACCATGCCGGCCGGGTCCGAGGCAGCTTCTTTGAGAAGGAGCTTCGCCTCCTTGGAGAGCGCAGCGACCGGATCAGGGGCCGGTTGCGGTGATGTATCAGGTGACGGCTGTGGCTGTGCCGCCGGGGGCTCTTTTTCTGCGGCTCGAAACATGGCTGCGCCAAAGCCGACGACCCCCAGAAAAAGCAGCACAAAGATGCCGACCTTGACCTTCTCTGAGGCACCGGCAAAGAAAAAATATGCCAGAACAGAAAGGGCAACAGACAGCAATGCCAGGATGCCGAGATAGCTTTGCGCTGCTGCAGCAATGATATTTGGAAGATGCTCTATCAGTTTGTCCACCTATTGCTCCCCTTTGCGCCCAATTGCCACGCATTATCATCCGGGTCTGTGCCTGGGATCGTGCCCAAGAAAGTCTGGGAAGGATTATGCCCGTCTTTTCTTCATCGCTTTGTTCAGTTGGTGCATTGCTGAATATGATGCGGAGGACATCGACCTCTGGGTCATAGATTATTTTTTTTCTTGCGTCCCTCTGGTGGGTCAATAACGAAGGCATATTATCCTGCTCTAACAAGATGTTTTGCGCATGAAAAATGGTCTTCAAAGCTTTGAGCCCCGGCTCTAGCCGATCCGACCAGGCCCCACCGGGCAACAATAGAAATACCCCTTCAAGCCCTAGCTAAGTCCGTCTTAGTAAAATCCTCCCCGACATAGAGCAGCGGCTGGCCCGCGAGTTTCGCCGTCGCGTAACTCAGGCAATCTCCGAAATTCAACCGCGCACCCAAAACGATACTTGTCTCAGCAAGAGTTGGGGTGACAACCCCGAGGTATTCAGCCACTGAGATTTTTGGATCAATTCTTCCTGTCCCGGTTCTTTGAACACCATGGCAAGAAGCGCCGAGGTATCGACAATCATACGCCCTCCTTCCCATAGCCCAGGATGCGATCATGCTCCTTACGAGTCAGCCTTTTTCCCAGCATGGTCTCAGGGATCAAGGGCCAGATTTCGGTTTCGAGCAGGCTCTTCAGTTTCGCCTTCCGATCCCTGTTTGTTCCTTGGAAACTGAGACGTTGTTTCCGTTCTTCGAGCGCACGTCTGATCGCCTCTGTTTTCGTTTCGCCGACCAGTGCCGCCACCTCTGCAGCTAATCGTTCCACCTCCTGATTCTTAGGATTCAGCCCCATATTTTGTACCACCTCCAGAGTGGAAGAGTCGCTCTATTGGTATAAATTGTCAACCATGGTAGAACAAAATCACAGAGAACGATCTGTGGCATGAGCAGGATTTTCCTTGCTAACGCCTTGAGTTCCAAAAAATTCAACCGACTGAGGAATCAATGGAGTCGAGAGAAGTCGGGCCACGCGAACGTGCTGATATCGATTAGAGTGTTCTCAATCTGGCCCCCTTAAGAAGGCCTATAATCCTCTTTTCGGGGTCGAAAAAGAAGATATCGACCTTGGAAGGAGTTACGCTCGCAATCTTGGGGATAGCCAATCAAGAACTTCTATTGGCGACCCTGTTGAGGTAATTGTTCCTGCAATCTCCTTTCATGGGATGGTGAATTCTTAAAGCGCGGCCGGTTTTGCGCTGGGGGAGACAAAGGCATTGGGTCCGACCGTGACAAAGACCAACAGAAGCGCTGGCAATATCCGTATGTCGTTAACCGGGAGCGCAACCTTTAAGCGTCAGGTGTACGCTCATGTTCTGCGGTCATCTCTGCCCGAGCGGTTTGGAATCCGACCTGAAATCCGACTGAGCGGTCGGCGACATAGTTTAGTTTCTCAAACCCTATGACTTGGCCATCCTTGTCTTTCATGAGCACGACCTCCTCCCCTGTCTCCTCGCAAACGTACTCGTCGGCGGGATTGCCAAACCATACGGTCAGCGTGTTTCCAATTTCGTCGTACAGTACTTTTACTTCGGCCATATGCGCTCACCTTCCTTTATGACATCAGTCGGATAGCTTGTAATGAGGAATCCGTCGCTGTTGAGACGCCTTGCCACGGCGCAAATCCAGCGGCGCGGCCCTATCTGCTTGTAGAAAAGGAAAACCCCTGAATCGCGCTTGCTTTGCCTTATCTCGTCGGGTGATGCAAGGGCCGCCTGAACATCTGCCTTTCGCCCGGCCATGACCGGGTGCTTGATGGTGACAATCAAATCCCAATAAGACAACGTCACTCTCACGCGAAAACCGAGAGGGGTTGTCACCTCCCACAGCATGTCGGCCGTCATCGGTGGACTCATTTGGCTTGCCCTTTTATGCCTCTGCCCATACAACAATGATTGTATTGCTTCGCATGAGATGCGGAACCACTTACGAGGATAACATATTAACCGTCTCGAAATAGTATTGACGCTTCAATTTTGGCCACATGTCACCTGCCTGTAGGAGCGATCTCCCGGTCGCGATCCTGTCGTCCCGCCCTGGGGCGGGGCTCCTACAAAAATGGGGAGACAATCTATGTCAGTACTATTATGCGACCATTAATAAGATACCCCAGGGAAGCTTCAGCCCAGAAGCTGGGCGTCGCCCCTCAACCAAACTATGAAATTCATTCTAATATGAAATTTGGCATTTTGGAAGAGTTTTGAGCGTTCCTTGGAAGGGACGGGCCTCCCACCCCTTCTCTTATCTTTGAGGCCCTGAAATTCAGGCGTTGTTAATGAAGAGGGTCCGGGGTGAGAACGAGAGGGGTCGATCCACGCGAACGATCTGATATGGTTCGGAGTGTCATCAATTTTACCCCTTCAAGAAGGACTATAATGCTCTTTTCCGGGTCGAAAAAGATGATGTAGATGTTGAAAACAGCTCTCTTTGGGACATTAGGCCTGGAGACTCAAAGCTTTATCCTGGCGCCCGACCACATGGTGCAGACATGGCGCCATAGCGCTACCATCCCCTCCCCTGCTCTCCCTCCGTAGGGATTGCAGGCAAGCCGGTTCATTCTGTGGATATGTTCCCTATCGTCCCGGTTTCATCCGTTTCTTAGCTGGACCCATTCTTATATCCTGGGAGCGGTGCAACTGGCTCTTCCTTATTTTGTTGCCATTTTTCGTGCCCTTAGGTATCCTCACCTAGATTGAGTCCAGAGTGAACCCTTTCACAAGACGGTGATCATGGAACAGGCACTCAGGAGACTCCATTTCTCTGAAGAGAGGTGGGGCTTTGCTTTTTGGGAAGTCACAAGTCGCCGACTGGCCGCCGATCCGATAAACTTGGGCCTGTAATCGCTCGTGTTACCAAAGGAATTCCTCTCCCAAAAATCTACCCAAAATAGATTGACTTCCCTCTGCTAAAGCGATAAAAATCGTCAGGTTTCTTTTGATTCAGAAATTCATCCTCCATTCGCAGTACGATGCTTCCCTGTCCTTGATCGCTCTCTTTCGGTTCAGCGCGAGCACTTCCTCCTCTGCTGCCACGGAGAAAGTTTGGCAACCTCGACACCCTTTAAATCTTTTGAGGGTTAGAATCATGGAGATCCATCTCAAATACATTCCGCCTCTCTCCTGACAGAACCCGTGCTTCTGTTAGGAGCCCCAGCACCTTAGCAAAGGCCGTGTCCAGTGCCATTTCTCGGATTGACCGGCGCAAAAGCAAGCTAACCCCATCACATCCAAAACTCAACTTTTCAGTCAAAAAGGAGGTACCGCCATGAAAGGAAGAATCGTTGGCGTTCTGCTTGTTCCTTTTCTTCTGGCTGCATTGGGATGTGCCAGTTCCGTCAAGGACTACCAACCAAAATCCCTGGATGAGGAGGCTATCAAGGGCGCACTGGTCTGCTGGGAAACCTCATGGAATAAGGGCGATGCGGCCGGCGTCCTGAGCGTCATCAGCGAGGATGCGCAAATCATGTACGGCAGGGAAAAAACCGTCGCTTCCAAGAAAGAATACGCGGACATTATCCCCGAAAGGATGAAAGCTTACCCCGCGACGACGCTGGGCATGCCCGAGATAAAAGTAACCGGCGAAAAGGCCGTAGCCACGGCTTCTCTTACTGTCCGCGGACAGTCAATGCCCGTGAAGTTCGACTTTGCGCGCACGGGCGGCCAGTGGCTCGTGGCCAGGCTTTCATATTGAAACACCGCTTTCCCTTCCCTGTAACCTCTACCCAAAAGGGGCACCAAATGTACTACAGCTCTTCTCCGAAATGAAAGGTAGTAACGATGTGGGCTTATCTCAAAATGCCCCACCGTTGCCTCCCTAAGGCCCCGTCCTGAAGGGAGGCGAATCGGCATGTGATAAAGCCATACCCATTGAAAGATCGGGACGGAAAGCTTCGGGTCTTAATGGCGCCAGCTAATCCGGCACCTCACTTTTTCCAGCGCTACCTCAAGATCCCCTTCCATAAAGACAGCGGAGCTGCCGAAGGTGACTTCGTTGAATTCACAGCAGATGCACTTTCACTTTCTTGGTCTAGAAGAAAACCTATGCCTTGAAATGTAAGAAAACGTCATTTCAGGGGTCTGTTTAGGTGGATGGAACTGCATTTCCGGTGATTCGATCCTTGATGAGGATCACAGGAATTACGAGGTGATGAGAAACACAAGGGTCTCTTCATGCGGCAAATCGAATCATTCGGAGTCAAAGGGAATGCGCTTCCGTCTAGGCATTCAGGGGAAAGAAACGAAGACTCTGTCTTCAAAGTTCTGGGTTTATGCACCTTAATCGTGGGGGGCAAAATGGATTTCTTGCGCAAGCCAGCATTGGTCCTATTCTATGTGACCTTGTGTTTTGTAACCCTGCCTAATCAGGCGCACGCTGCCGAGCATATCTTCGTGGATCAGGTGTCCGGGATCAATAGTTCCGGAACGGCCGGGACGGAGGCTTATCCCTTCAAGTCGATCACGTATGCGATGCTGACCACGGCCAGCCGGGGCTTGCCTGATCCGTGGGTGGTGCACATCAAGGCCGGCACCTACGATGCCAACCCAGTAAAACCCGCCAGTGAACGCGAGATCTTTCCCATAGAGCTACGTAACGGCATCACGATCCAGGGTGACGACGGGGCAGAGCAGTGCATCGTCAGCGGCGCGTTCAATCCGAACAGCGGCGCTGCGATCCTTCGCGGACAGAATCTTTCCGGACTTACCATAAAGGCTGTGACCCTCAAAAATATGACACGAACCGGCGGGACCGGAAATGGTGGAGCGGTCGAACTTATCAACAGCTCAGGAACAGTTCAGGGCTGTGTATTTAGCACTAACTCCGCTTCCAAGGGTGGTGGGATTTGGCTCTCTGAACCTGCGCAAATCATGTTCAGGCTTTCGGGCAACACATTCTCCGCCAATTCAGCGAGCCAAGGGGGCGGTGCTTTTTATGTTAGCGGTTCCTTTACGGGAGATATTACTGGCAATACGTTCTCGGCGAATTCAACAGTCTCGCAGGATGGCGGTGGTATTCATGTCAGCGGATCTTTTGTGGGTAATATAGCTGGCAATACATTCTCGGGGAATTCAGCGAGCTACAGAGGTGGTGGTTTCTATGTTATCGGGTCTTTTAAGGGTAACATAACAGACAATACGTTCTCGGCGAATTCATCAGGCAGTACTGGCGCTGGTTTTTATGTTAGAGAGTCCTTTACCGGGACTATAACTGGCAATGCGTTCTCGGCGAATTCAACAACGGTTGCCGGAGGTGTTGGCTTTTGTATCTACGGGCTCTTTACAGGTCATATAACGGATAATACATTCACAGCAAATTCAACAGCCACCGCTGAGAGCAAGGGTGGCGGTGGTGGCTTTTATGTTGACAACCTTAGGGGAAAAATCGAGAGGAACGTTTTCAGCAGGAATTCGACTGGCGGTGGCGGCGGTTTCTCTCTAGGGGGTGCCGGCGGTGAACCGGGCGGTGCAATCATCGTGAACAATCTTTTCCTCTACAATGCCATCAGCAGATCAGATAAACTCAGAGGCGCCGGGTTCTGGACGAACAAAAACGCCACGGTGATTAATAATACCTTCTATGGCGGGGCAGCCGGTGAATCTTGTATCACCATAGCCAGCACTGCCTCCGGATCGGTTGTCAAGAACAACCTTTTTGCCAACCTGGGCACGGCTATCTGGCTTGAAGGAGAAATAGACCCTACCATCAGCTACAATGATTTCCACAACCTGACGGACATTGTCAACCGGAACAACCAGGGTCTGGGAAATGATGCGTTTTTTGTTGATCTGATTCTTCCGGGCTGCAGCAATAACCATGATTGGGCCCCCGGCATTGTAGGAGAGGACGCTGAGACCGGTGTCCTGGACCAGGAGCCTGTTTATGACCCTGTGAACAATTACACCATCTTCACCGATTCGGACAAGAGCTGGACAGGGGATCGGTGGAGAGGGGCCATGTTGAACCTTTCCAGCGCCCCCGGCAGCCGGCGGCATTACCCGGTGGTCGGGAACACGGCGACCCAGGTGATGGTACGTGGCAATCTTGAAGGTGCGGGACTTGGTCTACCGGGAGCGGGTTACAGCATTGACGACTATCATCTGGCGTCGGGCTCGGAGAACATTGACACCGGCACAATGACGACTGCTGCTGTAGACTTTGAAAACGATCTTCGCCCCCAGGGAGATCTCCTTGACATCGGCGCCGATGAGTTCTTCACAGGGGAAACACCGCCCTACCCAACCATTACGCCCGCAGCAGGGCCTAACGGCAGAATTTTGCCTTTGGGGACGTCGGCAGTGAACTTTGGCTCGGACCAGACCTACACTATAACGCCTGATTCAGGGTACCATGTGGCGGATGTGCAGGTAGACGGCGTTTCCATTGGAGCGGTGACCGCATACACCTTTAACGATGTCACGACCGCTGGCCATACGATCCATGCCGATTTTGCTATCACCTCAACCAGCCAATCCTCCCATGTTTATGTAGACCAGGAAAATGGAGTCAACGACCCAAATCTGGCCGGTACGGAGGCTTATCCGTTCAAATCGATCACGTATGCGGTGCTGACTATGGCCAGTCGGGAATTGCCTGACCCGTGGGTGGTGCACATCAAGGCAGGCACCTACGATGCCAACCCTGCAAAACCTGCCAATGAACGAGAGATCTTTCCTATAGAACTACGGGTTGGGATTACGATTCAGGGTGACGACGGCGCAGAGCAGTGCATCATCAGCGGCGCGTTCAATCCCAACAGTAGCGCTGCTATCCTTCGCGGACAGAATGTTTCCGGACTTACCATAAAGAACCTGACCCTGAAGGATATGAAACGAACAGGCGGGACCGGCAATGGTGGCGCAGTCGAACTGATCAATACCTCGGGAACGGTCCACGACTGTGTATTTAAGAATAACTCGGCTTCCAGGGGTGGTGGGATTTGGCTCTCCCAATCCGCGGAAAGGGTGTTCCTCTTTTCTGGTAATAGTTTTACCGGCAATTCAGCTGCGTCTTCTGGCCAATATGGCGGAGGTATTTTCGTCAACGGGTCGTTCACAGGAACCATAGCGGAGAATAGGTTTTGTGGAAATGCCGCGGATGAAAGAGGTGGCGGTTTTTATGTCGGTGGGTCTTTTACAGGCAACATAAGAAACAATACTTTTTCGAAAAACTCGGCAGGTAGTCTTTGCGCTGGCTTTGGTGTTGGTGGAACCTTCATGGGTAATATCACAAGAAATGTGTTTTCGGCCAATTCGACCGTGAGTTCTGGTGGTGTTGGTTTTTGGATATACGGATCTTACACCGGTGACATAACGGAGAATGTATTCACGGGAAATTCAGTCTCCACCTCAGACAGAGGAAGCGGTGGTGGCTTTCATGTTCAGGCCATATTTGTTGGGAAAATTGAAAGGAATATTTTCAGTTGGAATTCGACGAAACTTGGCAGCGGTTTTTGCCTTGCTAGCAGCGGCGGCGATGCCGGCGATGCAATAGTAGCCAATAACCTTTTCCTATATAACGTGATCAACGGAACAAATATGCTTGGAGGCGCCGCACTCCGGACCAGTCAAAACGTAACCCTGATAAATAATACCTTTTACGGCGGGGCTACCGGCCAATCCTGTGTTAACTTGATGACCCAAGCCTTCGGATCGCTTGTCAAGAACAACCTTTTTGCCAACCTGGGCACGGCGATTTGGCTGGAAGGAGAAATAGACCCTACCATCAGCTACAATGATTTCCACAACCTGACGGACATTGTCAACCGGAACAACCAGGGTCTGGGAAATGACGCGTTCTTCATTGACCTGATTCTTCCGGGCTGCAGCAATAACCATGATTGGGCTCCCGGCATCGTGGGCGAGGATGCTGAGACCGGTGTCCTGGACCAGGAGCCTGTTTATGACCCTGCGAACAACTACACCATATTCACCGATTTGGACAGGAACTGGACAGTGGATCAGTGGAGAGGGGCCTTGTTGAACCTTTCCAGCACCCCCGGCAGCCGTCGGCATTACCCGGTAGTCGGGAACACGGCGACCCAGGTGATGGTACGTGGCAATCTTGAAGGTGCGGGACTTGGTCTACCGGGAGCGGATTACAGCATTGACGACTATCACCTGGCGTCGGGATCGAACAACATCGATGCTGGCACTTTCACCACTGCCGCTGTAGACTTTGAAAACGAGCTTCGCCCCCAGGGAGATCTCCTCGACATCGGCGCCGATGAGTTTTTTACCGGGGAAGTAGAAACATATACCGTTACTGCCGCTGCTGGTGCTGGCGGAACGATCGCACCCTCCGGTAACATCCAGGTTAATTTCGGCTTAGACCAGAGTTTCACCATCACAGCGAGCCAAGGCTTTCATGTCGTAAATGTGGTTGTCGATAGTGTCGGTGTAGGGGCAGTGACTGAATACACGTTCCAGGATATTTCGGGAAGCCATTCAATCTACGCGACCTTTTCCCCCAACGCTGACAACTACCTCATCACCGCAACTGCGGGCAGCGGGGGGAGCATCACACCATCAGGCGGCGTTACCGTGCAGCAGGGTTCCAATCAGAGCTTCAGCATTACTCCAACGGGTGGTTTTGAGATCGATGTTGTATTTGTTGACGGTCTTTATGTAGGGGGAACAAGCCTATACACCTTTCAGGATGTGTACTCGAACCACTCCATCTTTGCCGGCTTCAAATATGTGGGCCAGGTAAACCCTTCAACCATAGGTTCTCTGATCTCAGATGAGAGCATTGTTCTTGGAGGACCTCTCAAGGTGACCGGTCAGATCAGTCCCAATCCCACACTTGCGGGGGCTTTTGTGGATGTGGTGCTGACACCACCTGCGGGACCAGTGATTCATCGGACGGTCATCGCTAACTCCCAGGGTGAATTCAGCTATGAACTGGCATGTGGGGATATCAATCAAAGCGGGACATGGATCGTAAACACCAGTTGGAATGGAGATGCTGGGCTAATAGGCACAAGCAGTGAAACTACGTCACTGGAAGTCTCCAAAGCCGAGAGCCGTGTGACTCTCGATGTTACCTCCCGGGCCATCAAACTCGGGGATCCGGTGTCAATCAGCGGCAAGTTCACGCCCCAGCCCGACTGTGGTGAGGTCCCGGCAGGCACTTCTGTCACTCTGTCTATTATAGCCCCCGATAGTCAACCTGTAGAACCTTCACCGGTTCTTTTGACAAACAAATACGGGCAGTTCCTGCTCCAGAACTACGACGGCCTTAATGCACTGGGTAAATGGACCCTCCAGGCTTCCTTTGCAGGAAACGATGCGTACCTGCCGGATGATTCAGATCCTCTGAATGTGAGGGTTGTTGAAACAGCCGGGTATGCGATTCTTGTTCAGGGAAAGATCGCAAGCGAAGAGGGAATGGACTCGCACATCAAAACGACCACTTCTGTGTACGATATTTTGAAGTCTCGAGGGCTGCTGGATGACGACGTCAAATATTTTGCTTATGACCCCTCTTTACCCGGATATGATGGGACCCCCTCAAAGAGTGCCGTCCAGACAGCGATAACCCAGTGGGCAAGAGACAAGATGAACACCAGGCCCGCCAATCTCTACATTGTGATGGTAAATCATGGGTTTGACGATGTCTTCCGGATAGATCCTGATGAAATCACATCGTCAGAACTCGCCGGCTGGCTGGGTACGCTTCAGTCCAGCCTGATAGGTGACGCTACGAATCAGGAGATCGTTGTTATACTCGGGTTTTGCCGATCTGGATCGTTTATCGATGATATTTCCGCTGCTTACAGAGTCATCATCACCAGCGCTGCGCCGGGGGAATCTTCCTACAAAGGACCCCTGGATGAAGACAATATTCGTAACGGAGAGTATTTCATTTCAGAATTCTTCAAGAGCGTCTCCTTCGGTAAATCAATAAAGACGGCCTTTCAGGAAGCCGTCTCGCTGACAGAAGCTTTCACAGCCGCTTCAAATTCAAGCGGAGTCAATGCTCCATATTATGACAATTCCTTGCAGCATCCTCTTCTGGATGACAATGGGGATGGCGTGGGCAGCCATGACCTATCCGACCCTGACGGAGATGGCAAATGTAGACCTCCGGAAGAAGGTGTTTGCTGTGAGGAACTCTTCATCGGTGTAAGCAGCATCACAGGCAATGCTCCGGGAGATGTCATGGTAACAAAGGTCGCCAACGCGGTCTTTCTGGGTGAAGGAGAAAACTCAACCGACGGTCTCTGGGCGCGAGTGGACGATAAAAGTAGAGTTAGAACCGTATGGGTTGAAGTGAAACCCCCTGGTTATAGCCCTGTTGATCCTGGCGGGACGGGGCAGGTAGCGATGGAGCTCACAAAAACGCCCACCATAACGTACAGCGACCTTGAAGAGCGCTATGAGTGGATAGGGGTCGGCGGCTTTTCTGAGCCTGGGACCTATCAGGTGTTCTATTTCGCGAAAGACGACATCACGGGAAACATATCGCCCCTGATGGAGACAAGGGTGTATAAAGCACTAGCCGGCAATTCTCCTCCTGAACCGTTTTCATTGGTCCTTCCAGGAGACGGCTCTGAATTACCTTACGAAGTCATATTACTCGACTGGGATGATACGAGAGATCCGGATGGAGACCGCGTGACTTACACGATCCTTATCTCCAGAGGGGATACTTCATTCAGCGATCCGATCCGCAAAGAAGGTTTGGAGCATAGCACCTGCGTGGTGAGTCGTGCTGAAGACGGCATTACGGAGTTAAGCCGTTATTACTGGAAGGTTCAGGCTATCGATAAATATGGTGCCATGCGCGAGACGAGCGTAAGAGATTTCAGCACCAATTTCGTCAATCTCTTGCCCGGCTGGATTAAGGGGTATGTTTATGATCAGATAACGAAGAACCCCATCGCGAATGCAGTTGTTAACGTTGGGGCCGGCAATCTTATGACGGCCCTGGAGGGTTACTATCTAGGTGTGTTTTCTCCTGGAACCTATGAAATAACAGTGAGTGCGAATGGGTATGAGCAAAAAAACAGCTCAGGGATCCCTATCCCAGAAGGAGGCATGATTTCGAAGGATTTCGAGATGGTTGCGAGCCAAAGGGTTGAAGCACCTACTTTCTCACCGGTTCCAGGTACCTATACAAGTGCTCAACGTGTGCAGCTTTTCTGTACCACTGAAGGGGCGACGATCCGATACACCACAGACGGGAGTGACCCGACGGAGAGTTCGACGGTCTATTCGTCGGCGATCGGGGTATCATCGACGATGACGATCAAGGCGAGGGCCTACATGACAGACTGGGCTCCAAGCGAGGCGGCTGTGGGGGCA
>Ga0209270_1001616_pt1 | contig 29233 bp, 26 predicted proteins | sample MTBAKSrepl1MetaG_FD_187456 | JGI IMG/M metagenome (GOLD analysis project Ga0209270, IMG submission 187456) | Enrichment culture microbial communities from Arthur Kill intertidal strait, New Jersey, USA, that are MTBE-degrading - MTBE-AKS1... | ecosystem: Environmental > Aquatic > Marine >...
ACAAATTTGTTGGTAAGCATTCAGGCGGCAGCCCTGTATTCCCAGAAATCCTCCCATCGGTTACTCATGATACTGCATCGGAGGGCAAGGATGCTGTTTGCCCCCTGGACCGTCCAGTGCATTCCTGACTGTTTCACCCTCTGCCCAATGACGGTGCGACATCCTGCTTCCAAAACTCCTGATCCGACAAAAAACCCCCGCCTTCTGAACTCAGCATATCGCATTCTATGCTTGTTTTTCTCAAAATAGCCCATCTCTCGTATGCATACCTCTTTGTTGCACCCCGGCAGCGATGATATATTTGCCCGATGGCCCTGATGACTTCTTCCACTTTCCCTTCGTCCAGTTCCGTGCGACGGCGTTCTACCCAATAATGCAGTTTCTCTTTAACCAAACCAAAAGTGTCCGGACCAGCCCCGCAGTGTTGTAGGTTGACCTCTTCAATCAGCTTCGGAATGGGTACATGGCTCTTTCCTCGGTTGATCAGCGCGCACAGCGCTTCCCGCTCAGCCTGCATCGCCTTTTTCGAAAGAATAATATTCAGATGGAAACGGCTTCCGCCTTTCAGGCTTCGGTCATACCTGAAGGTGAAACTGATAAAGTCCAAAGTCTGCCAAGGTCGCCGCAGGTCAACCACCTTCGTTTTGACCCGGTTCAACTCCAGATCCATCCAGGACTCAATCTTCGACTCGATGTAATTCCGCAGCCGGCTGCTCTGATGCCTGGCAAGAACAACAGAATCATCCGCATAGCGGACGATATGGACATAATCCGCAGTGAGGCGACCCACTGTCCTATACGGTTGACCGCCCGATTTACAGTTTTATGTTTATAACCATTTAATATATCGATAAATATTTTTTCGCCTGCCCTGTTTTAAAAATAATTTTTTCGCGAAAAATTTTTCAATCCGTTACCGATCCGTTACTTGCCGCATGTTAGCCTCCTGATCGAAGTTCACTCTGTAAATCCTAAGCGTCAACCCTGTCTTTTAAAATCGGAGACCGGAGCCGATGGAGGTTTTCGTTGGATTGCTACATCGTTCGCATCTACCGTCATGAAATGGAAAACCCGCGTGAATTTGTCGGGGTTGTTGAAGAAGTCGGGGCTGAAGGGAAGAAGGCCTTTACTAACATCGACGAACTTTGGCAAATCCTGAACATGGAGAGCACATCGATAAATAAAGTTAAAAAGGGAATTGGAGAAATGTCATGAATGTAATAGTTGAACAGCTGACCTTACTTCGCCTGAATCAATCTCTTTTCTTGAGTCTGAAGTGGTTATTTCGCTGCCTTCTGATCATTTCCGTCATGTCCTCCCCGGGGATTTTTTATGCCCAAGCGCAAGCCCAGGACAGCTCCTGCGGCTGGGCCACGGCCAAGAAATGGAAGGCCAAGATGCACCTGACCCAGGTCCAGGATAAGCAGGGGGTCCTGGCCAGCGGGGATGATTGTACAGCCAATTACACCTTAGCGCTCAATCATGTCTCCGATGTCACGGGTGAATTCAGCAGCACCGGAACGGAAGGCGCCTATCAGGGTTCCCTGACGAGCCAGGAGGTGGTAAACAATACCATGGATATCATTTTCAGCGGCGAACCTGAGTGCACATATGGCGACGTCTACTTCACGGAGGTAGGCTCCGGACCCGGATCGGAAGAGAATGTCAGTTTTTCCATCGACCCTGCGATGGGGAAGTACGTCATCTCCTTTCCCCACACGGGCTTCGATTGTCCTGTCGTGTATAGTGCGCCGAATGTTCCGCCGCCAGCTGGCCCGCAATACTATGAAGGAATTCTTCGTAAGGAAATTAATGGGGATTTCCTTATTGACTACCCCGGGATGGTCCTGGCTTCAAGTCCATCCGATCCGGTCACGACCTTTGAAGGTTCCCTTCCCGGCGGGTCGCTTAAGACGATCACGGGTGAGACGACGTTTCCGCACAGTCAGTACCCGGAGGTCCTCGTCACATGGTCCTGGGAACTGACGCCCGACACGGGAGAGTCCGATAGCGAGCTGGGCAGCCCCGAGGGCAAGGGCAAGGCCGGCGGCGGCAGTTATGCGCCCGACGCCGGTTACGGAGAGCCCGTCTGGACGGTCAACATGGCGAACCTCAACATCTTCGTCACCGACACGCCCCTGTGGTACCGGAACCCCATCGGGCCTTCGGTGGAGGTCACCCTCAGCTACAATTCCCAAGCCGGCGCGGGCCGGTTCGAACCCATTGGCCGGAACTGGCAGTTAAACTATGAAAGCTACCTTTCCGCCGGAGACGTAACCAGCGATACCGGAGAGATTGTTCACGAAGTAACCATCATCATGCTCGATGGACGCAAGGATGTATACACCTATGACTCGCTCACCGGCCGCTTCACACCTCCCTACCGGTGCTTCAACGAACTCAGGGTGATCCGGCAAGGGGAGTTGATGGAGGGCAGTGACTATGAACTGACCTTCCCCGACGGCATGGTCTATGTGTACAAGGTGCCGACGGGAAGTCTGCTCTGGGCCTTTCTCCACGAGATTCGCGATCCCTATGGCAACAAGCTCTCCCTCCAGTGGGAGGGGCAGTCCCCCTGGGGCGGACGGCTTCAGCGGATCACCGACGCCATGGGCCGCTTCACCACGTTCTTCCACGATTCGGACAATCGAATCAGCTCGGTTTTTGATCCCTTTGGACGTCAGGCCCGTTTCGAGTATGATGATCAGGGCAATCTCACGAGAATTGTCGATATGGGCGGGTATGCGACAACCTTCTCATACGACGCTTGCGGCAACATGCAGAGCATGATTCTTGGAAGCAACAGTGTCTATTTTGAACGGGACGCTGCCGGAATGACGGTCAGAGACAATATGGGGACCGAACGATTCGACCTCGACCTGATCACGGGAGTAGCCAGCTACCGGGGGGCCAACGCCGAGGCGGGAGCAACCTATGGCTACACCCAGTCCCCGGCCCAGGACGGCAGCAATCAGAAGGACATCACACACTTTCAGACACCCGAGGGGGTCAGCTACAATTTTACCCATGACCAGAAGGGAAACCTCCTCACGGATACCATGAATGCGGCCACCGGCAATGAAACGTCGGAATACCGATACAACACCAAGGGGAAGGTGACCTACATCAAGAATCCAAGGGGGGCTATCACCAATTTGACCTATGCCTCAAACAATGTGGATCTCATCGAACTCCAGAACGGCCTCGGCTCCATCACCGCGACCTATAACGGCAGGCACGACATCGAAACCCTGACCAACCGCCAGGGAAAAACCAAGGTCTTCAACTACAATATTTATGGGCAGATAGAATATACGATCGACAACCTAGGAATCCTTACCGACTTCATCTATAACGCCAACCATCAACTCCACCAAATCGTCCGGGCCGGCATCCTCGTCGCCGCCTACGAATACGACCACATCGGCCGGGTCAATGCCTACACCGATGCCAATGGATATACCCTTCGTTATGCCTATAACAATCTCGACGATCTTCTCAGCATCACCTATCCCGACAATACGGCTACGACCTTTACCCGCTCGCCCAGCGTACCCCATCTCCTTGACAGCGCGACCGATCAGGCCCTTCGAAAGACCGAATACAAATACAATGCCCACAAGCAATTGCGGGAGATATACGACCCAAAAGAGGGATACACCCGGTTTACCAGTGACTCCGCCGGAAACATAAAAGAGCTGGTTGACCCGAATACGAACAGCACTTCTTTCGGATACAACAAGGACAACCAAATAACCAGTAAGACCTTAGCGGACGGCCGCCTGGCCGCCGGCTTCAGTTACACGAACCGTCGCCTGACCTGGTCCAGGAATGCCAGGAGCATTGAGACCCGGTACACCTATGATAGGAACGGGAACCTCCTGACGATCCAGTATTCCGACGCGACGCCCGGTGTTACCATGGAGTATGACGACTTTAACCGGCCGATCCGCATCGAAGACGGTCTTGGCGTCCATGTCAGGACCTACGACGCCAATTCCCGGCCCAAAACGATCGACGGTCCCTGGGCAAACGATACCCTGGCCTTCGTTTACGATGCCCTGGGCCGCAGAACATCCCTTGCCCTGGAGAATGGGCCAACCGTCACTTACAGCTATGACGCTCTCCACCGGCTGACGACGGTGGCCGGCAACGGGCTCGCCTATACTTATTCTTATCAGGGCGGCGCCAATCTCCTGGAAAAGACCGAAAGGCCGGACGGCAGTCGGACCGAGTACGCCTATGACGCCGTCATGAAGCGCCTTCAAGGGCTCACGAACCGGGATCGCAGCGGCGCCATTCTGAACGAATACACCTTTGCTTTCGACGTTCTCGGGCAGCCGACGGCGGAGACCGTCACCAACGGCCCCGACCTGCAGTTTGCGGACATTGCGGCGGCTGCCTATACTTACAACAACCTCAATCAGGCGGTGACCATGGACGGATCAGAAACCGTCTTTTCTTACGATGCCGACGGAAACATGACCAGAGGTCTCACAGGCGACGGCATGCCTTTCGTGGCCGCTTACGATGCTGAAAACCGGATGATTTCCATCCAATTCACCGACACGTCAGGCACGGCCAGACGGCAGGAGTTTTCATACGGGTCCAATGGTTTTCTCGGGATTCGGAAAGATTTCGAGGGCGGGGTATTAACCGCTGAACAGCGCTACATCTGGGACAGCGGCAAGATGCTGCAGGTGCGAAACGGCGCCAACAGCGTCGAGCGCGATTTTCTCTGGGGCATCGCCAAAGCGGGAGGGGTTGGCGCGCTGCTCGCCCTCATTCAGGGAGGACAAACATACCAGTATTATTCCAATCCCCGGGGGGACATTACGGCCGTCCTGGACAGCGCCGGAGCAACCGTCGCCGTCTATGCCTACGACCCCTTCGGCGTGCCCCTGGCGGCCGCCGGAACGCTCAACCAACCGATGCGCTTTTCGACAAAGGCCTATGACGAGGGAACCGGGCTGTACTATTACGGCTATCGTTTCTATTCCCCCCAACTGGGGCGGTGGCTTTCCCGCGATCCCCTGTCTGAAACGGGATCCATTAACCTCTACAGCTTTTCCTCGAACAACCCTATCACCAGATTTGATCCCTACGGTGCTGCTGATAGGGATATCGCACGTGAAGAGGCGGCACAGAGGCTCGCCGAGCTCGACGCCGCAGTGGCGGCTCACAGGAAGGAACGTGGTGATCCGGAAAGCGGCGCCGCCACAAGTGATAATAAAAAAGTTGAAGCGGTGAAAGAAATTGTTGAGAAGGGGCTCAAGGACAAGCTTATAGACACGGTCTGCGGATTTCTGCCGGTTTGTAAGAACCCTGACAAACCTGAGCTTACTGTGGGCAAGAGTGTTGGGGTGGGAGTAAATGATGTGGAAGTCGTTAGTGTGGGAGCTGAAGTCGGCGTTGGAATCAATGAAACCGAAAATCCTACCGCCAGAGGTCCACTTTTCACACTCAGGGGGAAGGTTGATGTGAAGGTGCTGAATAAATTCGGCACAGAAGCTGAATTCAATACGGAGTTAGGCGATGTGTCCAGTACGCCTACCGGTGCTCGATTCATGAACAGGGAAAAAGAAGTTATGGCTAAGGTAGGTCAATAAGGGGAACTTTCAGGAGTAATGCCTATCATGAACAAGCTCTTTATAAAATTCGCAGTCGTGGTGATCCTTTGCTGGGGCCTTCTTCCTTTACCAAGCTATAGCGCCACCATCTCCTACCAGTATGACCGGATCAACCGTCTGACATCGGTGACTTATGAGGACGGCACCCGGATCACTTACGCCTATGACCCGGCGGGGAACCGCCTGAGCCGGACGATCGCGGCCATTCCGCTTAAAGGAGATATCAACGGGGATAAACGTGTAAGCCTGATGGACGCCATCCAGGGACTGCAGATTCTTTCAGGCTCAAATCCCGACGGCATCCGCTCCGATTATGCGGGATCCGGCGCTGATGTGGACGGCGATCAGAAGATCGGCCTGGAAGAGGTGGTCTACATCCTGCAGAAGGCGGCGACCCTCAGATAGATTCGCCACGCTGTCAGAGGGACCGTCGGCCTCAGTCGCAGGTTTCACCCGCCGGTCAAAGGTATTTCCGGAAAATCAAAGCGATGGTCGGAACGGCGCATAGGGCCAGCGCCACGCCGGTAAAGGCGAGATTGATTCCGTATACATCGATCAAATATCCGATCAGGGGGGTGGTTATGCCGGCGATTTCCTCACCTATCAGGTAATAGATCCCCATTACCGTTGTCCGCCGGCCTACCGGAACCACATCGGCAATCAGGGACAACATGCTCGGCATCCGGACGCTCATGGTCATCCCGTAAAGCGGCAGCAATACAAGCAGAAATATGCCGTATGGAACCATGGTGACTGCAAGGAGCAGGGGTCCGGAAAAAGAAAGGGAGAACAGGATTACTTTTTTACGTCCAAACCGGTCCGACAGGATCCCCCCCAGCGGTGAACCGATAATTCCGGAACCGGCTATCAGGCTGATCACCAGCCCTGCCAGTTGAGGGGATATGCCGTGGCGATCCACCATAAAAAGCGGCAGATAGGATCTTACTCCCGAGGAAAAGAGCTGAATCGTAACCGACAAAAATGCAATAATTCCTAGGGCATATACGATCTGTGTCCAGGTTTTCGACTGCTGCCCGCTGCCGCTGGATTCCTTGTCCAACCCCTTTTCCTGCAGCTCTTCAACATCTCCTTTGGTTTCACGGGTTGTTAAGAGCAGGGTGATCCCCACCAGGAGGGACGGAAATGCCAGTATGAAAAAAGGGGCGCGCCAGGTATTAAAGAGATATGCGACTCCCAAGGCCATAACCGGCGTCAGAAAAAAGCTGGCGCTGCCGCCAATTTGATGAATCCCCAGCGCCCGTCCCCGTTTTTGAACAGGCAGGACCTGAGAAATAAAGGATGTGGCCGGTGCATGGTAAGTCGCGCTGATAAAGCCCATGACAATAAAAAAAGGAACCATCTGCCCAAAGGACCGGGTGAGGCTGACGCCGATTCCGGCCAGCGATAAAACGATCAAGCCCCAAATAATGACCAGACGGCTGCTGAATCGATCGGCAAGCATGGCCATGGGAAGTTGCCCGATTCCGTAAGCAATGGTATAACATGATACCAGCAGTCCCGACTGAAAGTAGTTCAGCCCCAGGCTTTCCCGCATCAAGGGAAGGAGCGGAATCAGGACCCCGGTGCAGACATGAAAACTGAAATGGGCCAGGGTAAATTGGGGGATAAGATATTTTTGAGCTGCCTGGGTCATTTTCGCAAACTTTACTTTCGGTTTATTTTTACTGTTTATCTTATAACAGCGGTTAAAAGAGCTTTAGTGGCTAACATGAGCAAAAATAGAAGTCAAATCGTTTGCAGACGACTATTATAAATCAGGCGTTAAAAACCGTTTCCCAAAAACAGGTCCTCAAAAATCAGAGCTGAGACTCCGGCGATAAAAGGGAGGATAACCGAGGACAGCAGCCGCACCATGGCAAAATGAAATCCCATCAGGGGAATTTCAAAGGCAAACAGCCGGTGCAGCGCGAATACGGACCAGGACGTCAAAAAAGCAATCAAAGGGCCGACGCCTGCCCCCGCCTTGAAAATAATGGCGACAATTGGAAAACAGATAATCGGTCCTCCCGGGGTCAGCCCACCCACAATGAAACCAATGAGAATTCCCTTCATTCCGGAATCCTTGCCCAGCCAGGTTGCCACCAGCTCGGTGGGAACGATAACGGAAAAAAATCCGGAAACCAGAATCGCCATTATAATCCGGGGAACCATCGCAGCAATGTTTTCTCCTGCGATTCTGGCCCCTTGAATATGAAGTTTTCCCGGACGAAAATAAGCAATTGCTCCGATGGTGAGAGCCAGAATCCACATGCTGACGGATACAGCATCCATAAAAACTATTCCTTCTTTTTCTTTGAGGCGTTTACCAACCACTGCGAAATTTTGTGAGCGCTCCAGCCCGCCAGTAAAGGGAGCAACAGGGATACAAAAAATCTTAAGCCGGTGAATTTGATTCCCATAAAAGGAATGTCCCAGATGACGGCACGATAAAAGTTCAGTAATTCCCAGGAAGTAAGGTAGGCTACCAACGGACCGTAGCCCGCCCCGATCTTATAAAGGGCGGCCACCAGGGGAAAAGAGAGCATCGGTCCCCCGGGGGTGATCACTCCGACCGAGGAAGCAATTAAAATGCCGCGCAGGCCCGATTTGGCGCCTACCCATTTGATGATCAGTTCCTTGGGTAAGAGCACCTGAACAAATCCTGCCAGAACAAAGGCGGCCAGCAGTCTCGAGCCCACCAGTACCAGCATATCCCAGGCAGCGCTCAGCCCTTTCAGGACGGCTTCCATTCCTCCTTTGGCATAACAGCCCCAACCGGCAAGAAGCGCGATCCCGGCAAAAACCAAAAAGGATTTGTCGTTAAAAATTTTTTTCATCGTTCAGGCAAGGCGCCATGATAAAATGGTTGTATAAAATGACAGGAGGTATTGCAGGCGAAACCGGAGCGAATTCCCCGGCCGCCTCGTCACTGAGTTGAAAACATACGCCCGTCGTTCCGTTTCAGGCGGCTTTGTCAAAGCCTTCCGGGAGGTGCCAGGCGTCCGGCGTCAGCGGTTTCAGGCTCCAGGCGGCCCTGGCCTTGTCACAACGCTCATTGGGAAGGCCGTTTTCCCAGGAAGGTGTAAAATTACGGCAAACCGAAGCCCGGCGCTCATAGATGCCGCAGCACACCGCTATACCGATTTGGCCCTGCAGGGCGATACAGCGCGGCCGGGAACCCTGGGTGCCTTTCATTACTACGTAAAAATCGTTTAACTTCTCGGTTAAATCCGGCGGTACACCGCTGGGATCATAGCTTTCAGCCCAGTAAAGGGATGCCCGATAATAGGCGCAGCAGGCCCCGCACTGCAGGCAGGGATTCACAGGATGCATCATCGCTGTATAAAGCCTTTATTTAAATCGTTACATCCTAATATTTCAAGGAATATCCATACGAAAACGGAGCGGGAATATGCACCAAAAAAAATTTTTTGGCAAGAAGAAAATGAATCCTGAAAATCAGGACCTGCCCGTGGCGGCAGGCAACCTTAAAATCCGGGCGGACTAATTGGAATATCCTCTGGGACCGAATAAAGGCGGCTCATCATTTTCCAGCAGCAACTGTTCTTCGGATTGTGGGGGTTTTTTTTCAATTGCCGGAATGGGCTCACTGGCAGGATCAACATTTTCAGAAGATACCGGCTTTTTCACCTGATCAACAGGGAGCGGTTTTACGGCCGGCTCGGTCCGGGGAACAAGTGTCGGTCGGATCTCCTCAACCGGTATTTCAGGCGGCCGGGGCGTTTTGGGCGGCGCCTCCTTTTTTACCGGTTCCGTCCGGGGCGGTTTCATGACCGGCGCCGGTGCATCTGTGGGCTCCGGTCGGATGTGCGTTTCGGGCGGTGGAGGCTTGATTTTTTTTTCAGGGCTGAACCCTGCCAGAAAACTTTTCGGCAGCGGATTGCGGGTTATCATCAGACTATTGGGTATCCTTACGTCGATACCAATAACAATCCGGTTGGGATCCAGGGCTGGGTTTGCCTTGGCAATAGTCTTCCAGTTGTTAACGCTGCCGGTGTACCATTTTGCAATAATAGAAAGGGTTTCGCCCTCCCATTTAACCTGATGCTCGTGAAAATTTTTATCGCTTTGGATCAACTTGTTTATAAATGTGCAGTTGCTGCAAACCAAAACCAGCAGGAACCCAATCATTCCCATACTAAAAATATGAGCAACGGATTTTTTCAAATGACGCCCCGTCTATTCATTTTTGATCCGGTCAAGCCGCTCCAGGTATTCTTTGGCAAGTTCATTGTCCGGGTTCGCTTCATTGGCCAGTTTAAGGTTGTGGATGAAGTGTTCCCGTTTGTTGAGTCGCTGCTGAACAACAGCAAGATTAAACAGGGCTTCATCCAGAAAGGGAGGGGAAAGTTGAACCGTGCGTTCGAACATTTCCTCGGCTTTCACATAATCCTTTATCCTGGCATAAATATAACCGAGGTTGTAAAAAGTGTTGGGATGCTTCGGATTCAATTCAATCGCCCTGCTGTATGCTGCAATGGCCTTATCATATTTCTCCAGGCGGGTATAAAAAAGTCCCAGTTGAAAAAAGGCCTCCGTATTTTCCGGGTCCGACTCAACCGCCCGGATAAATAACTGTTCGGCCCTTTCCGGTACTGTTGAAGCCAGTTCGGAAGCCATCCCCAGCAACGCCTTGGCATAATACGGCAGCAATTCCTTTTTTTGCGGAGAACTTTGCGAAACCGCTTTTTTTAGCAATTCGGCCGCTTTTGCATACTGCCTTCCTTCAAGAGCCGTTACGGCTGCGGCTCTCAATTTTTCCGTAACGGCCGGATTAAGAACGCCATCGCCGTCCCCCGGCAGGAAAACCTTTTGATAAACGAATAAAGACCATAACACGAAAATCCCCACTAAGAAAGCAACGCCGGCATACTTTATACCGCGCCTTTGTCCCCATCCTGATTTTTCGGCCGTTGCGGATACGGCATTCATTTCACCGGCCTGGACAGGATCCGGGTCGATCACCTCGGTTAAAATCGAAGCGGTGTACTGGCTGTCTGTTAGCGGATCCGAAACGTTGGGATCCGGCACCAGGGGCATCGCCGTCGCCTGAACCTGCATGACGGCGCGTATCGCCAGATCCTCTTCCAAAATCTCTTTTCCAAAAAGACGATGCATATATTGAGAAAGACTTTGGGTGGACGGCCGGTTCGGCAGATTGTTTAAGAGTCTTTCAATGTCCGCCAGCATGTCCGCGCTGGAGGTGTAGCGCGCATCGGGATTTTTGGCCAGCGCCCGGTACAGGATTTCAAAAAGCTCGGGGTATCGATGGCCAATTACATTTTCAGGTGGCTCAAACCGGGCTTCCCGCACCTGGGAAAGGACCTGAAGGGTGTCTTCGCCACTGAACATCCGCCGCTGCGCCAGCATTTCATAAAGGAGTATTCCCGTTGCAAAAATATCTGAACGGTGATCAATCGCTTTGCCCTCGGCCTGCTCCGGCGACATGTAGGCCACTTTTCCCTTGATAATTCCCACCTGGGTGTCTTTGCTCTGGTTTCTGGCCTTGGCGATACCAAAATCGATGATTTTAACCTGTCCGCTGTAGGTTATCAGAATATTCGGGGGGCTGATGTCCCGGTGGATAAGCCCCAATGGTTTTCCCTGAAAATCCCGCAGCGAATGAGCATATTCCAGTCCTTCACAGATCCGTGCGGTGATGTACAGCGCCGTTTCCAGGTCCATCGGCATATTTAACTGTTTGGACTTGTTGGTCGTCAGACGCAGGTCTTTGCCGGCCAGTAATTCCATGGAAATAAAATAACTGTTCGCCATGGTGCCGAAATCATATATCTGGACAATATTCTGATGTTGCAGCAGAGCCGCAAGTTTGGCCTCGTCGATAAAAGAAGATACCAGAATATCATCGAATGCAAGGTACGGGAGGATTTTTTTTACGGCGACAATTTTCTCAAAACCTCGATCACCGATGATTTTAGCCCGGTACAATTCAGCCATTCCGCCGGAAGCGATTTTATCCATCAGCAGATATTTTCCATATTGTCCGGGATGAATAGGCATCATGGTTAATCTTTATACATCAAATGGATATATCCATACTTATTATTCAAGGGGAGTGATAAAACCAGTTCCTGGTCCTGGACGCTCCAGAATTTTTGGGTTTTGGAAGCATCGCTGGGATGGTTTATTGATTCAGCGATTCTTTTTTCAAGTTCTTCAAAAATGGTAACGGCGACAAATTCCGCATTTTGTACGATCTGAAAACCAAATTTGGTGAGCCTGTCGTTTTTGTACCATAAATAGGCAATGGTGCCGAACAGGGTTTTCTTTTTATCCTTTTGATCCACAACCGGCATGATTATTCGGTCGTTGCCGGAAAGATAGGTCAATGTGGAATTTTTTGACAAATACAGCAATTCTCCTTTCTCGGGTCGCAAAAGGAGCCGGGTAAAAAAACCGACTTTTTCTATGCCGTGGGAATTCAGTTCAGGAACATTCAGCGCTTTTCCCAGAACGACCGGATATTTGTTGACCTTGAAGTTTAACTGTTTACTCAATGAATCCGTCATGCGGTACCACCATCCTGATATTCCATATAGTTAATAACCAGATAAGTTAATAGATATCTCGATTGTTTTCGATCCTTGCTGTAATCCAAACCCATATCCCCGAATCACCGTTTTTGGTGCTTTATCACAACCTTCCGGGTTAAACAACCCGGGATACTGTTTTAACTATTCCGTTTTTGATATGAGGCGCTTGAAGAATCCGTTCGGGTACTGTAAAACGAGGCCTGCTGGCGCAGTCGGGCGGAAAAGGCCCTGTCGGGGAGCGAGTAGCGGTTTAACCCGTCGGGTTCATCTGTCTGTGGAAGGCGGCCGGGGTGGCTGCATGAATAAACAGATGCTTCCCGAAATGAAAAATAATACCGTGAACAAATAAAAGGGGATCGAATAGCTGCCGTACATATCAAAACAGACCGCTGCAAAAACGGGTCCGCACGCATTTGAGGTAAATCGAAAGAGGTTTGCAGCGCTGAAAATGCTGCCGAGGGATTTTCGTCCGAAAAAATGCCCCCAAACAGAGTCCATAATCGGATGGCGACCCCCATGAATCATGCCATGAAATGCCGCCAGCAAAAATATCAGACCCGTACCGGAAACCGGTGCAACCTTGAACTGCACCACCCAAAACAATAATAGAAACACCAATCCGTTGCAGAAGATATTGACGGCCAGAAACCGTTGGATGTCATGCCGTTCCGAAAAATACCCCCATACGATGGATCCCAGCGCACCGGAAGCAGCGATGGTGCTTAAGACAAAAACAGCGGTTATTTCATCCAGGCCATTGTCGGTTAAAAATGGAAATATATGAAAATTAATGCCGGCCTGGATAAACGGCAGGAGGCTGTGCACGAAGGTCAGATTCCAGAACCCTCTGGTCCGCAGCGCCTGGGCGCGGGTCCAAACCGGGTCTGAAATTTTTTGGGTAGCGGTCGACGGCACGGTCCTTGAGGCGTTATCATGGTATTTGACTTCAGGATTTCGGGCGCCGTCCGGCAGCAGGCCAAAATCTTCCGGCCTTCGGCGCAGAAAAAACCAGGCCGGAAGACCGGATATCAGGAAAACCAGCAGGCCCAGAACGCTCCAGGCCATTCGCCAGCCCATGGTTAAAATAATAAACTGGAGAAGCGCCGGGAAAATGACCGAACCCACCCGGGGTCCCAGCCAGGTAACGCCCATGGCCCGACCCCGCTTCCGGACAAACCAGTTGGAGACGGTAACCGTTATGACCATGCTGAGCACTCCCACGGCAATCATGCGCCCCAGCCCGAAAAACAGATAGAGCTGCCAGATTCTGGTGATCAGGGCCATGCAGATCAGCCCGGCGCTCATAACCAGGATGCTCCCGAACGCCACTATTTTGGGCCCATGCCGGTCTAAAAGGGGGCCGACAAAAGGAGACAATATCCCGGCACAGATGGAGCCGAATGCGATGGACCCTGTTATAGCGGTTCGGCTCCAGCCGAATTCCGCTATCATCGGCTTCATAAAAACGGAAAGAATGTTCTGGACCGCCCCGGATTCGGTCATACCGATCAGAAATGTTACTCCGACAATAATCCAGCCATAAAAGGGTTTTTTCAGCTTCATTACCAGAAGCATCTAAAATAATTTAAAAATTTGTAATACAATCATCCGAACCGCAATTATAATCATCACGAATTTGAAAATGGAAACAAAGGCTTTTTCCGACAACCGTTTGACCAGGCGTTTGCCGACAAGGGTGCCCAGGATAACCGCCAGGCTTAAGTAAATAATGACATCCCAATATGTCAGGATATTAACGCCGATGAATCCAAACAAGGGAATTTTAACCAAGTGGTCCAATATCTGGCAGGCAGCCTTGGTGGCGATAAAGTTTTCCTTGATGATTCCTCTCCGGATATAAAAAGGCGCCGTAATCGGACCGCTTGCGCCGAAAAAAATTCCGAAAAATCCGGCCAGCAGCCCCACTAAACTAAAAACCTTGTCGCCGATGACGGTTTTGGAAGGTTTTAAAGGGGTGATGACGGCAACAATAATAAAAACGCCGATCATCAGTTTAATGAGGTCTTTGGGCAGGAGGCTGAAAATATAGATACCCGCCAGGGAGCCCGGCAGAAGACCCAGCGCATAAAAACCGACGATCCGCCGGTTGATATGTTTGAAAAAAAGAATAATGCGGGAAGCATTGCTGATAACCATCAGGGCCGCATGCAAGGGAATCACATAAGCAATATCGATAAAGGATGCCAGAATGCCGACAAAAATTACACCGCCCCCCATGCCGATGGTTCCGGCCAGAATTGATGTTAAAAACGCAGAGATGGACAAAATGATCAGAGTCGCAAAAGAAATCAGCATAGCGCCCCCTAACATTTATTGATGGGGTAGTCAACGCGGCGTCCGACGACAATAAAAACAGGATCGATACCCAGCCTCCCGTTGCTATCGGTACAAAGCATTTTTTAAGTCCCGGATCATGACCCCTATCTCCTGCGCGGCGCCCCCTTCTTTTCACTTGCATGCCGCAGGCTAAACCCGGCGACTTAACGGGGCGTTGAAGCCGAAATCCCTACAATTTACATTCCGTGTATGGCGTTGCAAGCTGGATCAACAGGGCGGATAGGAACATCAGGCCGCCCAGATAAAGAAACACCAGGGTAAAATTCCCGCCGGAGCTATCCAGCAGATAACCGCTCAGCCAGGGCCCCAGGGCTCCTGAAAAAAAACCAAATGCGGTAAAAACCAGCCCGAAGATTGATCCGAAATGGGCCATTCCGAAACAGTCGCTCACAAACGGAGCTGATACGGCAAACAGGGTTCCAAAGGCAAATCCTACGACAGCGGCCAGCGCCGCCCAGACAGCCGGACTTTCCAGGTGTGGAAGAAGAAAGTATGCGCAGCCCGCAAGAAAAAAAGCGCCGTTCATAATCTTTTTCCGGCCGACCTTGTCTGAAAGAAAGCCGCTCACCAGGCGGCTTGCACCGTTGGTGAAATTAAAAGCCATCAAGAGAAACACCGCCTCGGCGCCAGCCAGTCCCCGGGCCGTACCGAAAGGAATTGCCAAGGTCACCATGGCAATGCCGGCGGCGCCCGCAAAGGCGTTGGTAAACCACAAGAGCCAGAACGATCGGGTTCGCACGCTTTGCCAGGCGGAAACGGAAAGGATCCCGGACCCATGCGCAGGAACGCCGGCCGCAGGAGGGAGACGAATGCCGGTCGCGGCCGCCAACCCCGCCAGCAGCACGATGGCCCCGGCCAGTCGTGTCATTGTCATGTAGCCAAACGATTGAAACAGATGGCTGTAGACCGGCGCCATGACCGCGCCGGACAGACCGAACGTCATGCTGACGAGACCGGAGACCAGACCCTTGCGCCCGGGAAACCAGCGCTGTACGACCATCAACGGCGGAAGATAACAAAAGGCGGATGAAGCGCCTGTTAAAAAAGCCCAGAGATAAACGGCGTCCATGTGCGATGCTCGGCCGAGCAGCATGAGACTGAGCCCGTAAATGGCAGCACCCATCCCTGCAATCCAGGACGGCCGCATCCGTTCCTGCAGACGCCCGATCAGAAACATATGCAGGCCGGCCGCCGCCAAAACATAGAACAGGATTTGGCCGATTTCAGCCCTCCCGACGTTGAAAGTCTTTTGCCAGTATGGTCCCATAACCCCTGGAAAACCGAAAACCAGAGAACCGGGAATAAATGCCGTCAGGCCGGCTGCCGCCAGCACCAGGTATGCCCGGTACGGCCGGTCCGGTTTGAATATCTGTTGATTCATGCCTCACCTTCGGTTCTGATCCGACCGATCCGTTTCTTGTCGGATAAGGGACTGAATCGAAAAGCCTGCGCACTAAGGCGTCTCAAAAAGGTCAGCAACCATTTCTTCCAGTTCGACCAGGGGAACCGGTTCGATTACAGCCCGGCCGACATCCTGCAGCAAAACAAAATGGATACTTCCCCCTTCCCTTTTTTTGTCTCGCCGCAGGGCGTCCAGGATCGCTTTCCGGTCCAACCGAATACGGACAGGCAGATTGAAATTGCCGATCAGCCGGATCACCCTTTCGCCGGCCTGCCTGGAAAGCATTCTCTTTTTCAGGGAAAGCCTACAGGCGGCCGCCATCCCCAAGCCGACGGCTTCTCCATGGGTTAAGCCGGTTATAATTTCAACGGCATGGCCGAAAGTGTGGCCGAAATTTAGTATCCGCCGCTCGCCCTGTTCGGTTGCATCACGATTCACAATGGCTGCCTTAAGAACGACGGAGGAATATACCAGATGCTCGATCACCTCAGGATCCAGCTGCAATGCCTTTTCATAACCGTTTTCGAGAAATTCAAAACTGGTCCGATCGCCGATAGCGGCGTGTTTGACGATTTCACCAAAGCCGCTTAAGCGTTCTTTTTCCGGAAGCGTGGTTAAAAGCGCCGGATCACAGAGGACAAATTCAGGTTGCCGGAACACCCCGACCATGTTCTTGTAGCCGCCGAAATTAACTCCGTTTTTTCCCCCCACACTGGCATCCACCTGCGATAGAAGGGTGGTCGCCGCAAAACCGAAGCGGACCCCGCGCAAATAGGTGGAAGCAACGAACCCGGCAATATCACAAACTACTCCCCCGCCGATGCCGACAATAAAAGCGGTCCGGCCGGCTTCAAGGGCCACCAGCCGTTCATATATTTGCTGAACGGTGGTCAGGTTCTTAACGGCTTCGCCGGTCCCGATGCGAATCGTTTCACCCCTGGGAAACAGCCGGTAGTAAAGCTCACCGACATGGGTGTCGGTTATCACCACGACTTTATCGGACGGGGGAATATACCGGGAAAGATTGGCTAGTTTTTCTCCCACCATGATGACGGATTGTCCGGTTTTTCCGCTGATCTCCAATCGTTTCATAATATCCTCTCGGCTTGAATGAAAGGGCCTCCCGGGTCTTATAAAGGGGCCTGCAACAGATTGAAAATCTGCTGCGTCCGGCGGCATAAATGCTCAAATTGTTCCGGGTAAAGGGACTGCGCCCCGTCGCTCAGGGCTTTGTCCGGTTCATGGTGAACCTCAACCATTAGTCCCTGCGCTTCAACCGAAACGGCCGCCTGGCTGAGGGGGATGACCTGATCTCTGCGGCCGGCGGCATGGCTGGGATCGACGATAATGGGAAGGTGGCTTTCCTTCCTCACGAACGTTACCGCCGAAAGATCCAGCGTGTTGCGGCTGTGGTGAACAAAGGTGCGTACGCCTCTTTCACATAATATCACCTGCCGGTTGCCTTTTTCCAGGATATATTCGGCTGCCATCAACCATTCATCAATCGTCGCCGCCAGCCCCCTTTTCAGCATGACCGGTTTTCGAGCCTGTCCGGCCCGGCGCAGCAGGCTGAAATTCTGCATATTGCGGGCGCCGATTTGAATGACATCCGCATACGCTTCGACCATATCAAAGGTTTCATAATCCATCACCTCGGTAACAATCGGCAGGCCTGTTAAATCCCTCGCACGCGCCAGGATTTTAAGCCCCTCTTCGCCCAGTCCCTGGAAGGAATAGGGCGATGTCCGCGGTTTGAAGGCTCCGCCCCGGAACATGTGCGCACCGCTTTTTTTCACCAGCCTGGCGATGGTCAGGGCCTGAGACTCGCTTTCCACGGCGCACGGCCCGGCAATGATGCATAAATGGCCTTTTCCAATGGTCGCATCGCCGATGCGGATGATGGTATCTTCCGGCTGAAACTCACGGCTGACCAGCTTGTACGGCCGAGTAACGGGGATCACGTCTTTGACCCCTTTAAGGCCCGTAAACAGCGACGCATCCACTGCGCCTTTGTTGTACAGAATGCCGATGGCCACCCGTTCTCCCCCGGGAATCGATCGCGCCTGGTAACCCCGCATTTCCGCTGCCGCTACTACGGCGTCAACGTCCCCGGCAGTTGCTGTTTTATCCATTACAACCAACATGTTTCCACCTCCCTGGCGTTTAATTTTACTGTCCGAATAAAAAAAGGCTATGGCACCCTCCACAGCCTTTAAAAGCAAAAGAACCGTGGGATTTGGGGGTCCCACGGTTCTTTTTAAATTTTGTTTTTTTTACTTGCTTATGTCGAAAAAAAACCGGCGGCGCACCCCTCGCTTTCAGATATCCACCAGCGCCAAAAAAATCGTGCATTTTCCGACCGTTTCATTTTCAGAAATTTCCCCTCTGCAATAAAGATCTGTATTTACATATTAGAGTCGATGACAATTTGTCAAGGTATTTATATCGTGCCCAGTTGCGGGGTAGAATCCGTTCGCACCTGCCTATTGAAATTCATTGATATGTCCCTTTCTGAGTTCAGGAATTACGACCCTCGAAAGGCAACGCGAAGAAATCTCGCAGTTTCAGAATGCGACCTGTCCGCCGGAGCGACGAAATGGCCGGGAACCGTTATTTAACGCCTGCAACCGCCTGGGCCACATTAAAACAATACCCGCCGATTTTTTCAAAATTCGCCAGCATATCGATATAAAGCAAGCCGGGATCAATGGAGCAGTTCCCGCATCGCAGCCGGCCGATATGGTCCTGTCTCAGGGCTTCTCGCAAATCATTGATGGAATTTTCAATAACCATCGCCTGTTCCATAATATCTTCGTTACCCTCTCTGATGCCGAAGGTGATCAGGTCCATGAATTTCAATACCTGGCCGGTTATTTTTCTTAAATCTTCCTGGGCCACGGGCGTAAACTGCATGTTGTTTTCTATTAACCGCTCGATCAGTTGGGCGACCGCTTCCGAGGAGTCGCCGATTCTTTCAATATTATTGGCCATTCGCATCAGGCTTGAAATTTCTTTGGCCTCGGATTCGTTCACACCGCCTTGAAACAGTTTGGTCAGATATGTTGTGATTTCTTTTCGCATGGAGTCCAGAAAGCCTTCAAGTCTTCTCCAGCGGCTCAATTTTTTAGAATCCCTTTCTTCGATACAGGCTATGATGTTTTTAAACATATCCCCGGCAGATTGCGACATGCGTGCGATTTCACTGCGCACCGCCGTCAGGGCTGCGATGGGGCTGTCGATAAACCGGTTGCCGAAGTCCGGCAGGCGGTAGGTATCTTCTTCAATTTTCGGCTTTGGCGACAGCAGAATGCTCAGTTTCACCAGCACCGGCATGAAAACTAAGAATATGAGGGCGTTGATGACGTTAAAGAAAGTATGGCCGTTGGCGATATAGCGGGCGACATTAACGGATTCTCCGTTAACTATCGTGCCGGCGGGTCCGATTCCCATGTGCCGGGTGATAAAATCAATCAGATCAATAAAGTGAGGAAAAATAAATATCATAATGACCACACCGATGACATTGAAAATGGTATGCGCATTGGCTGTCCGGTGGGCGTTTATGTTGGTCGAACCCAGCCGGGCCAGCTGGGCCGTAATGGTGGTGCCGATATTTTCCCCCAGCACCAGTGCCATGGCCGCCGGAAAGGTTAACAGTCCCTGAGTTGCCAGCGTCATAGTCAACCCGATGGTGGCGGATGAGGATTGCACCAGAACCGTCAGAACCGTACCGACCAGCACACACAGCAGAATGCCGCCGAAGGTATCCACGTTAAAGCGGGTAAAAAATTCGATAAAAACGGGATCTTTTTTAATCGGCCCTAAGCCGTCGCCCATGACCGTCATCCCGAAAAACAACAGCCCGAATCCCAGGACGAATTCACCCACGTACCGGTATTTCTTTTTCTGGGTGAAAAATTTCAAAAAAACCCCGGCGGCGATAGCCGGCAGGGCCGCGTCGCTCAGCTTGAACGCTATCAGCTGGGCGGTCACGGTTGTTCCGATGTTGGCCCCCAGGATCACCCCGACGGCCTGCTCAAGGGTCATCAGCCCGGCGCTGACAAACCCGATCAGCATAACCGTGGTGGCCGAAGACGACTGAATGATGGCGGTGACGCCGGTTCCGGTTAGACAGCCGATCACCCGGTTCGAGGAAACCGCTCCGAGAATTCGCCGGATCCGGTCGCCGGCAGACATCTGCAGGCCGTCCGTCATCATCTTCATTCCCAAAATAAAAATGCCCAGCCCGCCGATCGTTTCAAGCAACACTTTAGTTAAATTCATGAAATATCCTTGAGACTGAAAACCTGAACATCTATTCCACGACTGCCGCCGGCCCACAGGTCCGGACAGGAGCTGATGCCCACCAGGCAGTCCATTTCAATGCAAAAGTCGACATGGGTTCCGGGTTTCGGGCGGGTCAGCCGGTTGACCATCAGCCCGGTTGCGGAATTAATATCGACATTCTGATATAGATTAAATGGACTGGGTATGTCGCAGGGCGGAATTTTCCATGGCTTGAGAGCTTCAATCAGGTTTTCAAAGCAGCCATGACCCGGAATTTCATCGGCCGGTATGTCCCGAAAATAATACTCCGCCAGACGGCCCTCTTTAGCGGCCAGCTCGAAACGGGAGCGGCTGCACATTCCGTGCTGCAGGTCATGGGTGCCTTCTTTGAACGTATCGTCCAGGATCGTCATGAGGGCATGGTTTGTTTTTGTCATGAGCACATCACCGGTACTGATAAATATTTTTCGATTATAGACCTTTGTGCGGGCCTGATCAAAACGTTCCGTCAGGTCCGCAAGGTTGAAGGCCACCAGATCGGCGATAGAGGTGCCCAGGACACGCAGGACCTCCCCTTTTTTTAACTCGCGCGCCCAGCCGCTGTTTCGCTTGATCGCCTCTTCGTAAACCAGGACTTGTTGAGTCGCCATACGATCCTCCTGAAGCCGGATTTAATACTCTCCGATGCCTGCTGCCGCAGATTCAAAACGGACCGCCGGCGGTGCTGTTAAGCTGTTTTTGGATACCCTTTTTCTGCTGAAAAGGCAACAGTACAAATTTCAAATTTTGACAACATGTTTTTTGCTTGACAGCCGCGACGGAAGAATGTATATAGTCGACCGTCGACAAATAGGGGGTTGGCCCGTAGCGCCAAAAAATCACCGGGATGCTGACCAAAAAAATTAAACTGTATGCTTTTCGGCCCGATGTTCTGGCTGGACAGGTTTCAAAAATTCTCACCGAAGCCATCCTGGAAGACGTGCTAAAGGGCGGCGACAAGCTGGTGGAATCGGACCTGCAAAAACAGTTCGGCATCAGCCGTTCCCCGCTGCGCGAAGCGTTCCGGGATCTGGAAAAAAAGGGGCTGGTGACAATCACCCCCCGCAAAGGGACATTTGTTAAACGCATCTCACGCAAAGATATTCAGGAAAATTTTCCGGTTCGTGCAACCTTGGAAGGTCTGGCCGCTAAGGAAGCCTTTAAAAAAATAGATGCAAAGGGCCGTTCCCACATGCAGCAGGCCCTGCTGAAAATGGAACAGGCCGTAAAAGAAAACGATCCCAAAGCCTACTGGAAGCAGCATATTGTTTTTCACGAAATCTTTATCGGGGCCTGCGCCAACGAGGTTCTGATCGCTATTCTGAATACCTTGCGGATGCACAGCCTGTGGTACCGGTTTTCCTATAAATACTATCGCGAAGATCTGCCCGGATCATTGGCGGTACACCGGAAGATTCTGGACCTTTTTAATAATCCACAGACAGACCCGGCCGTACTGGCTGAACGGGTGCAACACCACATCGAAACGGCCTCGGAAAAATTTCTGGCCTACCTGGAAGATCCCTGAAACCACCGTAAGCGACCCCGGCTGCCGCAGGAACCTGTTGGAGGATTTTTGAATGGAAACGATCTTATTTGCCTATAACCGGATGGAACAGCGTCTTTTAAAAAAACTGGAAAACTTTCCCCTGATCGGATTCACCGCCAAAACCCGGGGATGGCACTTTGTCCTTGCCTGGATCCACCGCGGCGCCGGATTATTGCTGGTTCTGTATGTATGGTTTCATATTTATACCCTTGCCGCGCTGGCAACGCCTGAGGTTTTTGCCCTGAAAATGAAGTTTTTTCAAGGAGTGTTTTTCGTGTTTCTGGAATGGACGCTGGCTGTGCCGGTGATCTTTCATGCCCTCAACGGGGGCCGGTTGATTTTGTACGAAGTCTTTTGCAGTCGGGCGGACGCCGCCATCACCCGGGGGGTCCTTATTTTTTCGTTGCTGTATACGGGGCTGCTGGGAGTAATGATGATCAGAAGCGATCAGGTGATATCCCCGTTCATTTTCTGGCTTTGTCTGCTGATCATGAGCATCAGCCTGTCCTTCCTGGTAGTCTTAAAAATATGGCCCGGCGAAAATTCCGCCGGCTGGAAACTTCAACGCATTACCGGCAGTTTTTTGCTGCCGATGATTCCGGCGCACCTCCTGTTCATGCATCTGCAGCCGGCAATCGGGCATGATGCCGGCATGATTATTGCCAGAATGCAATTCTTCTTTATTAAAATCGTAGATCTTGCCCTGCTCGCGGCAGGGCTCTACCACGGCGGTTACGGCCTGCTGTCCATTATCAAGGACTATCTCCCGGCCAGATTTTTACATTATTGCGGCGCCATTCTTATTATCGTCATCATGGGCTACTTCTTTCTGGCCGGGGTTAAATTAACACTTTTCATATAGAGGAGTAAGTGAATGAACAGGGTTCTGCAACTATCGGCAACCCTACATAGCGACCTGCTGATCATCGGAGCCGGCGGAGCCGGCATGCGCTGCACGGCCGAGGTGCTTGAAAAAAGACCCGACAGCCGGGTGATCGTTTTAACCAAGGTCCCGCATCCCCAGAAATCGCACACCTCCACCGCCCAGGGGGGATTGGCATCAGTGGATCCGGCCGACCCGGCCGACAAAATCATTTATCATATGTTTGACACCTGGAAGGGTTCCGACTGCATGGCCGACCAGAATGTCGTAAAAAAAATATGCGAGGCCGCCTGGGAGCAGATCGTCTGGCTGGAAAACCGCGGGATGCATTTCAGCCGGAACCAGGATGGAAAACTCAGCAAGCGGACATTCGGCGGCCATACCTTGAACTTCGGAGAACGTTCCGCGTTTCGGGCTGTTTTTGAGGCGGATCGAACCGGAAAAGGAATCATGGATACCACCTGGGGAGAATCCATGAAGCGGGGGGTTACCTTTTTAAACCAAGCGATTGCCACCGAGCTGCTGTTTAATAAGGGCCGGTGTGTCGGCGCCATGGTTTTCCTCCAGAAAAAAGGGGAATTCGTTCGGATTTTATCCCGGGCAACCGTCCTATCCTCAGGCGGCAGCGGTCAGGTTTTCAAAGTCACCACCAACTGCCGCCAAAACACGGGCGACGGCCTGGCCATTGCACTCATGGCCGGCCTTCCGGTCCTCGATCCGGAAGCGGTGCAGTTTCATCCCACCGGCATCGTGGGCCCCGGTATTCTGGCCAGCGAAACCCTGCGCTCGGTGGGCGGCATCCTGCGCAACAAGTCATTGGAACCGTTTATGGAGCGCTATGCCCCCAAAATGAAAGAACTGGCCCCGCGGGACATGGTGGCCCGGGCGATTGAATCGGAAATACGCGAAGGTCGGGGCGTCTTAAACCCCGACCACAATATCGAGCATGTCTGGATCGATCTGCGTCATCTGCCCCGTACGGTTCATGAGGAACAGATTCCGGAGGTCACCGGTTTTTTTAAAAAATACGTGAACCTGGATCCCCGCATCGAACTCTGCCCGGTGCGCCCCAGCAACCACTACCACATGGGCGGCATCCCGACAAACATCGCCGGCCAGGTCCTCAACGTCAGTCAGACCCCCGTTCCGGGGCTTTATGCCGTGGGCGAATGCGCCGCAGCCAGTTTTCACGGCTTTAACCGCCTGGGCACCAATTCCATCCTGGAACTCATAACCATGGGAAAATTTATCGGTGAAAGTGTCCTGGAAACCCTGGCGGATCCTCCCGGAAAACCGGCTGAAGCAACCCCTGAAAAAAGCTTCCGTCTGTTTTCCGGTTATCTGGCAGGACAGGGTGCGGACAACATTGGAAAAATTCGTGATGCCCTGAGAACTCTGATGACCGCCAAGGTCGGCGTTTTTCGCACGGAGTCCGGCATCGCGGAGGCCATTGAGTCCCTGAGCGAACTGAACGAGCGGGCGCAACGGGTCTCTCTGGCCAATAAGAGTCTTGCCATGAACCAGGAGCTTATTCAGCGCTGGGAGCTGGACAATCTTCTGGCGGTATCCCTGGTAATCGCCCGGGCGGCTTTAGCGCGCAAAGAATCCCGCGGAGCCCATTTCCGCGAAGATTTTCCCGAGCGAAAGGATGCATTCAACCACCACACCCTGGCATCCATGCCCGTTTTCGGCCATGTGACGCTTGACCGGCGCGCTGTTGACATGAGCGTTTTCAGTGCCGGCGGCGATAATTATGAAAAATTCAACCTGATCGAGAGAAAATATTAAGGAACCGTATGGAAACAAGTTATCAGATCACCTTGAAGATCCACCGCTATGATCCCGATGACGGACGGACCTGGGTCCAGGAATACCGCTTAAGCGCCGGCCGAATCCTGCGCTTTGTCGATCTCTTTCGCAAAATAAACGATGAACAGGACCCGTCTCTGGTCTGGAATTCATCCTGTGAACACGGCCAGTGCGGTTCCTGCGCGGTGCGGATCAACGGCAAACCGATGCTGTCGTGCGAACTCCTGGTTGAAAACGCCGTGGCTTACTTTAACACCACTGTTTTTGAGATAGAACCGCTGGCAATCGCCCCGGTGGTTCGCGACCTCGTCGTGGATATTGAAAAAGCTTATGAAAAGGTCGACCGGGCCAAGCCCTATATCATTGCCGCCAGACCAAATGCCGAAACCAAAACGGAATACAGCATTTCGCCCCAGGAACTCGAAAAATACGTTGCCGCCACCCGCTGCATCAACTGCTTTTGCTGTGCCGAAGCCTGTATCAGCAGCTCCAAAGCCTTTCTGGGGCCCAATGCCATGCTGGCCAGCATCGTCCGGATCATGGACCCCCGCGAGCAGGAAAAAGCCGAACGCCTGGCGCTGCTTTACAGTGACCGGGGCGTCCGCCGCTGCCATTCATCCCGGGCCTGCTCCTTTGTCTGTCCCAAGGAGATTGATGTCGCCTATTTTATCGCCCTGGCCAAAACCGGCCGGTTTAACCTGAACCCCTGAATAACAGGCGCAAGCATGCGGAAATTCTCTGTAAGAACCATCACCCGGGCTATACGCGATCTGTCCATCAAGGCCAATACGGCTCTGGGGCCGGATGCCTTGAACGCTTTCCAGCGCGCCCTGCAGACGGAAACCTCTTGTTTTGTCGCCATCGGCGGCGGCGGAGGCGCCCTGATTTCAAAATGAATGTAAACAAAATGAAAAGGTAAGTCGTCATGAATGAAACGGATGAACTGATTAGGGAATGTCTGGCCATCGATTATAGAAATCTGCCGGCGGAGGTCGTCGATCGCGCCAAATATTTATTGCTGGACTACCTGGGAGTGGCCGCCCGCGGCGCCTTGAGCGATTCCGCCGCCGCCGCCCGGAAAATGGTCGCCAAGCTGGATACGGCGACAGAAGGCGCGGTGGTCATCGGAGCGCGGCAAAAAGCCAGGCCGCCTTACGCCGCCCTTTTAAACGGCATCGCCGCTCACTCCATCGAACTCGACGATGTGGTCAACGAAGCCTCGCTCCACCCGGGGGTAACGGTCATGTCGGCGGCGCTGGCCGCCGGGCACATGGCCAACTGCAGCGGCAGAGAACTGATCGCCGGAATTGTCGCCGGCTACGAAGTCGCCATCCGGCTCGGGATCGGTCTCGATCCGGCCGCCCATTATGCCCGGGGGTTTCATCCCACCGCCACCTGCGGCACGCTCGGGTCGGCCGTAACAGCTGCAAAGATTTTGGCTTTAAATGCGGTTGAAATGAAAAATGCCCTGGGAATTTCCGGCAGCCAGGCCGGCGGTTTAATGGAGTTTTTAAGCGACGGGGCTTATACCAAGCGTTTACACGCCGGCTGGGCCGCCCATAGCGGCCTGCTGGCAGCCCTCCTGGCCCGGGAAGGGTTTACCGGACCGGGCTCGGTTATCGAGGGAAAATTCGGCTTCTTAAAATCGTATTCCGACAAGCCCCATCCGGATCGAATCCTGGCCGACTGGGGAAACCCCTACCAGGTCCTGAAAACCAGCATCAAACCTCATTCCTGCTGCCGCTACAAACAGGGACCAATCGACGGAGTTCTCGCGATCATGCGCGAAAACCGGCTCGCGGCCGCGGATATCGGGTCGGTCGAACTCACCGTCCTAAAGGCGGGCTTTGCGCTGGTGGCGGAACCGCCGGTGCGGAAACAAAATCCCCAATCCATCGTGGATGCCCAGTTCAGCATGCCCTTCGGTGCGGCGGTTGCCATCCTGTTCGGCAAGGCCACGCTGGATGAATATTCACAGAAAAATCTGGATTCACCCGAGGTCCGGAAAATGATGCAGCGGGTCCGCTGCGTCGCCGATCCGGAGCTGGAGAAGGAATTTCCCAGAAAATGGCCGGCGCGGGTGAAGTTAACAACCAACCGGGGACAGGTGTTTTCCGCTTACATTGAATATCCCAAGGGTGATCCGGAGAACCCCCTGACGTGGCAAGAATTGATCGCAAAGTTCAGGGAGCTTGTCCGGCCGGTTTATGCCGCCGATCACAGTTCAAAAATAATCGGGATGATCCGGTCCATTGAAGATGCCGATACATTACAACCGCTGTCGGAACTATTGCCGGCCGGTAAATAAATTCAGCTCTATTCAATTGAAAAGGAGTCGTTAATGACAAAATCTAAAGAAGCACTGACCCGTTTCATCCGGGAACAGCGGGATGAAAAAAATTACAGCGGCCTTCCCCTGAAAGGGGTGCGGGTGCTGGACATGTCCACCATCGTGGCCGCCCCTTCGGCAGCAATGCTGCTGGGAGATGCCGGCGCAGAAGTGATCAAAATAGAAAATCCTTCGGTTCACGACGGCCTGCGGGCATGGAGCGTTGTAGAAGAAAATGGAATTCAACCGTATTATGCCGTTATCGGGCGTAATAAATTTCCGGTTACCATCAATCTGAAATCCGAAGACGGCAAGCGGATATTTTTCAAACTGATCGGTCAGACGGATGTTTTTATTGAAAATTTGCGGCCCGGTTCCATGGAAAAGATGGGCCTGGGCGCCGACCGGATGTTGGCGTTAAACCCGGGGCTGATCATCGGAAAAGTATCCGGCTACGGACAAACCGGGCCCTATGCCATGAAGCCCGGTTTTGGAACGCTGGCTGAAGCCTTCAGCGGATTCACTTTTCTGAATGCCCATCCCGGCGGTCCCCCCACCAGTCCGCCGCTGGCCCTGGCGGACTTTATCGCAGGGCTCCATCTCGCTTTTGCCGTGGTTGTTTCACTGCGATCGCAAAGACGGATGGAATCGGGCGGCCAGGTGATTGATATCTCCCTCTATGAACCGCTTTTCAGCCTACTGGGCGCTGAATTTTTATCCTATCATCTGACCGGCGAGGTTCCGCAGCCCATCGGCAATGAACTCCGCGGGGCGGCCCCCAGAAACAATTACCGCACCAAAAACGGCGACTGGGTGGCGCTATCCTGCTCCTCCCAGGGAACCTGGGAAAGGCTGGCCGAAGCCATGGGACGGCAGGACATGATCAAAGATCCCCGTTTTCTGACCAATGAACAGCGCATCACCACGGAAAGCCGGCGCATTCTGAATGAAACCATTCAGGGCTGGATCGGAAGCATGGCTACCGAGGAATTTCTCGATATCTGCACCCGCCTGGGCCTTACCTCCGGACCGATACCCAATATGAAGGATATCGGCGAAAATAAACATTACCACGAAAGAAAAACATTAATTGAAATTGAAGATCCCGCCACCGGCATCATGCTGAAAATGCCGGATATTGCCTACCGGATGCTGGGCGCACCCGCGAAAATCCGGTTTGCCGGCCTGCCCGTCGGTTCGGCCAATGAAGTGATCTATCAGGACCTTCTGGGTTATTCGGCCGAAGATATCGAGCGGTTTAAAAAGGAAGGCGCCATATAGACTTTCTAACGTTGTGCCGCAGCGAGCCAGCTCCAGGCCCGCTGCTTGAAACCTTATTTAAATTTCAGCGACGATTTACCGATTTGCAAAACAAAATCCGGCGCTGTTTTGGAAAATCGGCAGATGTATTTTTCTATTTGATCCGGGCAAGTTTGCGCAGCGACGGATAGTCGGGACGCTGGATTCCCAGTCGTTCCAGGCCATTTTGACCGTTTTCGACGATATACCAGTTGCCTTTGGAGTCGAGGCATTCCCCGTGAGCACTGACAAAACTGTCCATCTCTCCGTAATGGGTTTCGCCCCACCCGGCAAGGAGATTGCCATCGAGATCGTAGATAGAGATATGGGAGGGAACCGATTCGGTCATCACTTTCCCTGCCAACGTCCGCTTACCGGCTGTCCAGAGCAGGACAGATATGAAAACGTTGTGGTCCTGGTCGATAATCAGCCCTTGCGGGCGCCCTTTTATGTTCCAGACATCCAGCGGCTCGCCTGTTGGCGAAAAAATCTGCACCCGGGAATTTTCCCGATCGCAAACGAACACCCGACCATCCGTATGAACCCAGGCGGAATGGGGTAAATTGAATTGCCCCGGTCCCTCCCCGGGTTCTCCCCATGACTGGATCAGTTCACCTTGCGGGTTAAAGCGATGGACGCGAGCATTGCCATAGCCGTCCGTGATATAGAGATCGCCGCCCGGAGCTACCGCCACTTTGGTCGGACGGTTAAAAGGCCCGGCGCTTCTTTTTATGCTCTCCAGCGATGATGCCGGGTTCAGCACATAGCCGGTATCGGAAGGCTGGTTGGATCTTCCCAGGGTCTGCAACAACCTGCCGTCCAGGGTGAACTTTCGAACCGTATGGTCGCGGTCGTCGGTACACCAAACGATATCGTCCGGTGTAATCGTGATGCCGTGGGGACGCCCCAAAAATAAATTTTCACCCCATGTTCCCAGAAACTGCCCGTCGCTTTCGAAAACAGCCACCGGATGCTCCGACCGGTTGAAAACATAAACCCGGTCTTGAGAATCCGTGGCCACTCCGGGTATGTCGCCGCCAAGCCGTAAATTTTCCGGAACTTTTCCCCAGCCT
>Ga0209270_1001636_pt1 | contig 28885 bp, 17 predicted proteins | sample MTBAKSrepl1MetaG_FD_187456 | JGI IMG/M metagenome (GOLD analysis project Ga0209270, IMG submission 187456) | Enrichment culture microbial communities from Arthur Kill intertidal strait, New Jersey, USA, that are MTBE-degrading - MTBE-AKS1... | ecosystem: Environmental > Aquatic > Marine >...
CTGTCCTTCGCCCAATCGCGGCTGTGGTTCCTCGATCAGTTCGAGGAAGGCTCCACCGCCTACAACATCCCGGCGGCCTTCCGCATCCAGGGGGACCTGAATATCGAGGCGCTTGAGAAATCCCTCGCCTTCCTCATCCGCCGCCACGGCAGCCTGAGAACGCTGTTCAGGGAAGCCCCCAGCGGCGAGGCTTTCCAGAAGATCAAACCATCTGCCGACTTCACCCTCCCCGTCGAAGCCGTGGAAGGAGACAACATTCAGGAGATCCTGTCCCGGGAAGCCCATTACAGATTCAATCTCAGCCAAGGTCCCCTTTACCGCTTCAGGCTCTGGGAAATCGGCCACCAGGATTACGTCTTCACCGCCAACATCCACCACATCGTTTTTGACGGCTGGAGTTCCGGGGTCTTTTTCCGCGAACTTTCCACCTGCTATGCCGCCTTCAGCCGCGGCCTGGAGCCGGAGCTTGCCGCTCCACCCATCGACTACAGCGATTACGCCCAGTGGCAGAGAAAGTGGCTGGCCGGTGAGCGCCTCGACGCACAGACCGCTTACTGGAAAGACAAGCTCGAGGGGATTCCGGAACTGCTCAGCCTGCCGACCGACGGGCCGCGCCCCGAGATTCAGACCACCCGGGGGGCACACGTTGCGCTGGAAATAGATAAATCAACCGCCGGTCTCCTTGGGCGTCTGGCCCGCACCCACAACCTCACGCTCTTCATGGTGCTGGAAAGCCTCTGGGCGCTGTTCCTGGCCAAGTACAGCGGCATGGACGATATCGTCGTCGGCACCCCGGTGTCCGGCAGGACCCGCCCCGAGATCGAAAATACCGTCGGCTTCTTCGTCAACACCCTGCCCCTGCGCCACCACCTGACCGGAAACCCAACTTTTATTGAAGTCCTTGAAAAAACAAGAAAAACTGCCCTGGAAGCCTTTTCAAACCAGGATATCCCCTTCGAAAAACTGGTGGAGGAACTCTCTCCCGAGCGCAGCACCAGTCATTCGCCGATCTTCCAGGCCATGTTTGCCCTGGCCGACGAGTCCTTCGAGCAGGTCCAGCTCCCGAATCTCGAAACTACCCTGCTTTTCCCGGAATTCGAGGTCGCCAAGTTCGACCTGACCCTCAACCTTGGCACCTACGGTGGCACCCTGGCCGGCAACCTCGAATACAACAGTGATCTCTTCAAGCACGAAACCGTCGAGCGCATGGTCGGACATTTCCGCCATCTGGCGGACCGTGTCGCCCGCAATCCCGAGCAGTTGATCGGCGATATTTCCTTGCTCGACACCCGGGAGTACGATCTTGTCGTCCGCCGCTTCAATGATACCCGCACGGATTTCCCGGACGGCCGGCTCCTGCACCAGATATTCGAGGACCAGGTAGACAAAACTCCCGATGCCGTGGCTGTCAAGGACGGCCGCGAGGAACTGACCTACAGCCAGCTCAACCGCCGCGTCAACCGCATTGCCTATGCCCTGATCACCATGGGGGTCAAATCCGAAACCCTGGTCGGGATCTGCCTGGAGCGAAGCGTCAATCTGACCGCCGCCATTCTCGGCATCCATAAAGCCGGAGGGGCCTACCTCCCCCTCGACCCCAATTACCCCAAGGAGCGCCTCGCCTACATGATTGAGGACTCCCGGATATCTTACCTGGTCACGACTTCGGATAAGGAGCTTCCCTTCGAGGGGGATGCCCTCCTCATCGACGACCCCAAGGAATTCATCGGCTATCCTTCCGTCAACCCCGAGCAACGGGCCGCTCCCCACCATGCCGCCTATGTCATCTACACGTCGGGATCGACCGGCAAACCCAAAGGCGTCGTAGTCGAACATCGCGGGCTGGTCAACCTGGCCAAGGCCCAGAGCGAGCTTTTCGAAGTCTCGGCGAAAAGCAATGTCCTCCAGTTTGCGTCACCGTCCTTCGACGCGTCCATCTCTGAAATCGCGATGGCTCTTTACAAAGGGGCGACCCTGGTTTCCGGCAGCAACGAAACCTTCATGGCCGGGGATGAACTCGCATCCATCCTGACCGACAACGAGATCAGCGTCGTAACCCTCCCGCCCACGGCCCTGGCCTCCCTGGAAAGCAATATCCCGGGCATTGAATCCCTCATTGTCGCCGGGGAAGCCTGCCCGCCGGAACTGGCCCGCGCCTGGTCGTCCGGGCGAAGCTTCTTCAACGCCTACGGCCCCACCGAATCAACGGTCTGCGCCACCGCCCTCAAATATGAGGGTGGTCCCCTGACCATCGGCAAGCCGATTGCCAATATGCAGGTTTACATTCTCGACCGCCACGGCGCCCCCCAGCCCATCGGCGTCCCCGGCGAGCTCTGCATCGGCGGGGTCGGCCTGGCCCGCGAATACCTCCACCGGCCCAAGCTCACGGCCGAGAAATTCATCCGCAACCCCTTCGGGCCCGGCCGCCTCTATAAAACCGGCGATCTGGCCCGCTGGCTGCCCAGCGGCCACATCGAATCCCTGGGCCGCATCGATACCCAGGTCAAGATTCGCGGTTTCCGGATCGAACTGGGCGAGATCGAGAGCGCCCTGCGTGAGCACGCTTTCGTCCGGGGCGCGGTCGTCAATCCTTTCGGCGAGGGGGGTGAAAAACGCCTCTGCGCCTACATCGTCGGCGATTTCGAGGCTTCGGAACTGCGCCATTACCTGAGCCGCAAACTCCCCGATTATATGATCCCGGCCGTGTTGATGAAGGTCGCGAACTTTCCTCTCACGCCCAGCGGCAAGATCGACCGCAAGCATCTGCCGAAGCCGGAAATCGCCACCGGAAGCGTCTACACCCCGCCTCGTACGGAACAGGAAAAGATTCTCTGCGCCGTGTTCAGGGAAATCCTCAATGTTCCCGTGGTGGGGGTCAATGACAACTTTTTCGAACTCGGCGGCAACTCCCTGCTCCTCGTCCGCGCCCGCAAATTGGCCAACAAACGGCTGTCAACCGATCTGGCCATTACCGATTTCTTCCAGTATCCGACCATCGCCAGGCTCGCCGAACACCTCACCGGCGAAACCGCCCAGATGCGCAAACTCCCGGTCCTGGCACCGGTCCCGACCCGCGACAACTCGGTGGCGGTTATCGGCATGGCGGGGCATTTCCCGGGCGCCGCCAACGTCGAGGAGTTCTGGGACAACCTTGCGTCGGGAGTGGAATCCATCGTCTTTTTCGACGAGGAGGAACTTCTCGATGCCGGCTATCCCCTCGACATCATCCGCGATCCCAACTTCGTTCCGGCTCTCGGCCGCATGGAACACATGGAATATTTCGACCCGGCGTTTTTCAACATGACACCCAGGGAAGCCGCCCTCAGCGACCCCCAGCAGCGCCACCTGCTGGAAGTGGCCTGGGAAACTCTCGAAAATGCCGGCTGCAACCCTGAAACCTATCAGGGCCGAATCGGGGTCTTCGTCGGTATCGGCTCCAACAGCTACCTCGAAGAGAATATCCTCCCCTCCCTCGACGAGGGGGACGTGGCGGGAAGCTACCAGGTCAGCATCATGAACGGCAAGGATTTCGCCGCCACCCGGATTTCCTACAAGCTAAACCTCAACGGTCCGAGCATCAACGTCAACACCACCTGCTCCACCTCCCTGGTGGCGGTTCACATGGCCGCCCGCGCCATCCTCGACGGCCAGTGCGAAATGGCCCTGGCCGGCGGCGCCAAGATTCAGACCCACCGGGCCACGGGCTACTTCTACCGTGACGGCTTCATCCTCTCTCCGGACGGGCACTGCCGCGCCTTTGACAAGGATGCCGGCGGCACCGTCGGCGGCTGCGGCGCCGGGATGGTGGCTCTCAAGCGCCTATCCGCGGCCATTGAGGACGGGGACCCCATTCTTGCCGTCATCAAAGGTTCGTCCATCAATAATGACGGATCGGACAAGGTCGGCTTTACCGCCCCAAGCGTGGCCGGACAGGCCAAGGTCATCCGCGAGGCCCATCGCAGTGCCGGCGTCAATCCCCGCTCCATCAACTACATCGAAGCCCATGGCACGGCAACGGCCTTGGGCGACCCTATTGAGATACGGGCCCTGACAGAAGCCTTCGGCGACACTAAAGGGCGGCTCAACTACTGCGCCGTCGGTTCGGTCAAGACCAACATCGGCCACCTCGACGCCGCGGCCGGCATCGCCAGTCTGATCAAAACCATCAAAGCCCTGGAACACGGTCAGATTCCGGCCACCCTTCACTTCAAAGCGCCGAATCCGGCCATCGACCTGAGAAACGGCCCGTTTTTCATTGCCGACCGCCTCATGCACTGGACCAAAGGCCCGACCCCGCGCCGGGCCGGCGTCAGTTCCTTCGGCATCGGCGGCACCAACGCCCACGTCATCCTCGAGGAAGCGCCCGTCCTCGACCAGGCGCCGTCCAACCGGCCCGATAAGCTCCTGCTGCTCTCGGCCCACACCGAAAGCGCCCTGGATCGCATGGCTGTAAAACTGGCCCGCCATTTTGAGCGCTATCCCGACACCGACCTTGACAACGCCGCCTTTACCCTGGCGGTTGGAAGGAAAAAATTCGGCGTCAGACGGGCCCTGACCTGCCGTGACATTAAAGATGCCGTGGCTCAATTGCGTTCCGACAAGTTTTTTACCACCAGCGACAGCGAAAACAGGCCGGACGTGGCCTTCATGTTCACGGGCCAAGGCTCCCAACGCCTCGGAATGGCCCGCCAGATATATCTCAACGAACCGGTTTTCAAGGAAACTTTTGACCGTTGCACGGAAATTCTCAGGCCCCATCTCAGCGCCGACCTGCGCCGGATACTCTGGAACGGCTCACAGGAAAAGGGGACCGCTTCCGACCTCACCTCCACCCGCCTGGCACAACCGGCCATTTTTGTCCTTGAATATGCCCTGGCCACCCTGTGGATGAATTGGGGGATCAAGCCTGTAGCGATGATCGGTCACAGCATCGGTGAATGGACCGCCGCCTGCCTGGCGGGGGTCTTCTCGCTGGAGGATGCCCTCGCCATGGTCGCCCTGCGCGGCAAACTCATGGACGAACAGAAGCCCGGCGGGATGCTGGCCCTTCCACTTTCACAGACCGACACCCTCCACCTGCTAAAGGACGGCCTCAATCTGGCGGCGGTCAACGCCCGCAATCAATGCGTCGTTTCCGGCCCCCTCCCGCAGATCGACAAACTGGAAAAAGAACTGCGGGCCGCGGGCAGGCATGTGCGGAAGCTCGACACTTCCCACGCCTTCCATTCCCACATGATGGAGCCGGCCATGGCGCCTTTTGCCGCAGCCCTGGAAAAGGTGGAAATGCGGACACCGACTATCCCCTTCGTTTCAAACCTGACAGGGGTCTGGATTCTCGACGAGCAGGCCACCTCGCCGGAGTACTGGGTCAAACACATCCGCAAACCGGTCTATTTCTATCAGGGGATGGGCACCCTGCTTCAGACGCCGCACACCAGCCTCCTCGAAGTCGGTCCCGACGCGGTACTTTCCCACCTGGCCGCCCGCCACCCGTCGCGCAAAAGCCATGTTCCGGTAATCAGCAGCCTCCAGGGAGGCAAAGGCGTGGACGACCAGCGCTCCCTGCTCGAAGCCGCCGGCGCCTTGTGGATGGTCGGTGCCTCCATCGACTGGAATGCCTATTACGCTCACCAGAAACGGCGCCGCATCGCTCTGCCCACCTACCCCTTCGAGCACAAACGCTGCTGGATCGAAGCGCCCGGCCCGGCAGGCGCCCGAACCGAAACAAGGATACCCGCAGAGACCCGGGCCCCCCAAGCTTCATTCTTGGAGGCCGTGGAAGAAGCAAAAGCCGGTGTTGCTTCGGTCAGCCGCACCGAGGCGCTGGTCATCCGCCTCATGACCGAGGTCCTCGGCGTCGAGGCGATCAAGCTGAACGACGATTTCTTCCAGCTTGGCGGCGACTCACTGACCGCCGTCCAGCTTGCCACCAAGTTGGAAAAAGCCCTGGGCATCGCCCTGCCGCGCAACCTCCTCATGGAGGGTCCGACACCGGCCCGTCTGGCCCTGCTGATTGACAGTCATCGGCCCGCAGCCGCGAAAAAGGATGCGCCGCCAACCGCAGAAGGCATTCTCCGCTTTGCCGAGGGCAATCCGGGCTGGCCCCCCGTTTTCCTGATTCCGGCCATCGGCGGTGGCGCTTTCATTTATCGCGAGTTGGTCGCTGCCCTCAATATTCCCAACCCCATCTACGCCCTGGAAGCCCCCGGCCTCTGGAATGGCCGCCCGCCTCTGGAAAGCGTCGAGGCATTGGCCGATCACTTCCTGGCCACCATCAGAATTATTCAAACCTCAGGGGAATTTCACCTGGTCGGCAGCTCTTTCGGCGGCATGGTGGCTTATGAAATGGCCAGACACCAAATTGAAAACGGCGCCCCGCCACTCGGGACTATCCTCATTGACTCCCCCGGGCCGGGTCACCTGCCCCGGCCTTTCAAAAGCGACGAGGAGATACTGGCCTATCTTCTGGCCGGTGATGAACCGGGCAGGGCCTTTGAAAAGAGCCTGAAGGAACTGGATAAACTGCCGGAGGAAAAACGCCTGGCCTGGGCGGCGGAAAAACTGGGGGGAAGATCAACAGGCCAGGAGGGCCTCAGCCTCGAGGAAATGTCCAATATCATTGCGGTCTACAAAGCCAACATCAAAGCCATGTTCGCCTACGCACCGCAGCCCCTGGCAGGGAAACTCGTCTTCTTCAAAGCAGTGGAAAGCGACTGTTTCATGGCCAAACATCCGGAGATGGCCTGGGTGCCCCTGGCCGAGGGGGGCATGGAAATCATTCCCACCCCCGGCAACCATGCCAATATGCTCTCCCGGCCGCAGGCCGAAAAACTGGCGGCCGCCATCGGCAAACGCTGCTCGTCACGCCTCAATGGCAATGCCCCTTCGGCCAAGGATTAAGTAAGCTTGGAAGTGCGAAAAGTCCGTGGTCGCAGAAAATTTTTCAGGGATAAGCCGGGGCAGGCACATGCAATAAAAACGGCCCGTTTTCCATGGGGAAACGGGCCGTTCCGGCGACAGAGGCCGGCGCTTCCGGCAAGCCATTTACAATCTGAAACAAGCCGTCAGGAAGGCACGCACAAGAGCAGTCCCTTCAAATACAGGCTTTCAGGTACGGACAGCCTGATGGGGTGATCGGCGCTCTGGCCCAGCCATCCCAGAACCTGCGCATCGCGGCCGGCGTCAATGGCGGCATCCGCGACAATTTTCTGGAACAGCTCCATCTTCATCAGCCCTGAACAGGAAAAGGTAAACAGCAGGCCGCCGGGACGCAGCAGCCTGAAGGCCAGAAGGTTGATATCCTTGTAGCCGCGGCAGGCCCGCGCCAGGTGGGCCTGGGACTCGGCAAACTTGGGCGGATCGAGGATGATAACGTCAAACAGCCGGCCTTCCCGTTCGTAGCGCCGCAACAATTTGAAAACATCGGCCTTCACATTGGTACAGCGATCCTTTCCGAAGCCATTCAGCTCCAGATTTTTTTCAATCATTTCGACCAGGCCGGCGCTGTCCTCCACATTGGTGACATGGCCGGCACCACCTTTCACGGCAGCCAGCCCGAACCCGCCCGTATAGGCGAAACAGTTGAGCACTTCCTTGCCGTTCGCATGGGACCGCACCAGCCGGCGGTTATCCCGCTGGTCAAGGTAGAAGCCGGTCTTATGGCCATGGTGAATATCGACAAAAAATCTGATACCCCCTTCTTCTATTTCAATCAAGGGCGGCGGGGCTTGGCCCGAAATTAATCCCCGGACTTGCTCCAAACCCTCCTTCTGACGGACATCGACATCGGAACGCTCATAGATGTTTTCAACCCCGGTCAGGGCTCGCAACTGCTCGACAACGGCGGCTTTCCAGTGCTCCGCGCCGGCACTCAAAAACTGGCAGACCAGGAAGTCGGCGTAGCGGTCCACGATCAGACCCGGAAGCCCGTCCGCTTCGGCCGATAACAGCCGGAAGGCGTTGGTCTGCTCGGGGATCTGAAATGATTCCCGCAGGTGGATGGACGCCCGGATGCGCTCCTGGAAAAAGCCGGCATCAACAGCTTCTTTCCCGTCAAAGGTCCAGATGCGGACCCTGATTTGCGAAGCCGGTGAATAGGCGCCTCGGCCCAGAAACCGCCCCTCGTCCGAAAAAACCTCCACCGTTTCGCCCGGCTTGAGGGCACCCTCCGTCCCTTTGACGGCCCCCGAGAACACCCACGGATGATAGCGCAGCAGCGAGCGTTCGCGCCCTTTTTTCAATATCACTTTATTCACGTCCAACCTGCATATCTATTTGGGAAAAAACATATGCTTTTCGGAGGCACCGGCTGAAAGCCCTACTCTCCCAACCACGCCAGAGCTTTCTCCATCTCACGAAACACCTTGATGCGGATAACCACATCGGCAGTGGTCATATTTTCCCACGACCTGGCTATGCCGAAATCGATTTCCCTGTTCATGACCAAAGCAATTTTGCCATTGCCGAGAATCGGTGAGATGGATTTGAAATAGTGTGAAACTTCTTCGATGCCGGCCAGCTGAATTTGGTCAATCCTTAAACCTCGATGATCGAGAAGAATGTTTTTACCGGCCTGCCATTCGGGATGGGAGACAATGTCGTCAAGGAAAGCGATAATTCCTTTTGCATCACCATCACCCCCGGTGATGACAGTGAACAAAGATACATCTGCGCTGATTTCCAGTCTGTGCTTCATCTGTCGTGATCCCCAACCGCAAAAGGGTGAATCCGGCGGCGGTTGTTGGTCTTTTTGCTGGAGAGGGCCTTTCCCTAAGCCTATTATATTCGCCGGACAACATAGTCGAGAGGGCGCTTGCTCGGCCCGGAACATTCCTTGAGGGCATGGCCGATGGGGATGACCGCCATAAACTCGCCGCCCGGCTCACCCAGGAAGGTAAGGACCTCCCGTTTGATGAGAAAAAGAACACCGAGCCAGACCGATGCCAGACCGAGAGAGGTTGCCGCCAGCAGCAGGTTCTCAACCGCTGCGGCCGAGCTCTGAATCTCCATGGTGCGGAAGAAATCGAAAGCGACCTCTTTTTCCACTTTGAATAATTCCGTCCCGTGTTCGATCAGGTCCCCTGTGTTGGCCACGGCAATGGTGACCGGTGCGCCGGCAATACTCCTGGCAGCCATGCGCAAAAGGGAAGACGACGGCTTCGGGTAATCACGCGACTTTTCCACCACCAGTTCGGAGAGCTCAAAACGTTTGTCGCCCTGGACGACGATAAAACGCCAGGACTGCTGGTTGTGAGCGGACGGCGCCTGATTGGCCGCTTCGAGAATCGTTTTAATTGCCTCTTCCGACACCGGCTCATCAGAAAACTGCCGGATGCTGTGACGCCTTTGGATAGTTTTAAGAGTTGGGTTTGAAAGAGGGTCTTTCTTTTTCATGATTTGAATTTTTCCTCATGGGGCCTATCGGATATGGGAAACGAAATCAAGGGCAAATTCCCACCAAGGTGAGAGAAAACAGCAGGACAATTCGTCAAAACAACCTAAGCCTCGGGCTCGTTTGTTTCCGGCTCAACTCCTGTTATGGCCTTATAAATCCGCGAGGCAACCGGCGGGCAGCCGGGCACGAATTTCCCCTTGCCTTTATGTTCATGGGTGCAGTTGCCGATCAGGATGGTGCCCTCGGGAAAGTCTTTGATGTCTTTGCCGATGGCCAGGTGAAGTTTGCCGTCGGGGAAAACATAATCTCCCAGTTCGTCGGCGAAACGCTTCAGAAAGAGCAGAGTGGTGGAAAGGCAGGCGCTGCAGGAGTTGTCGTCGTGAACGACGATGTTGGGGAATTCGATATCGAGCTTATCGGGCGACCGCTTATAGGGGCAGGCATATTTCAGGTAATCGGCGGGCTCCACCAAGACCTGGTCGAGGGAAACAATTCCCCGCTCCCTGACAAGTTTCAGGTGGATAACCTCATCAAGAGAGAAACCCATGAGTTCGAGAGCCGTTTTGTCGGCTGCCAGCGGATTGAACGAGGCAACGGCAAAATCCGAACGGATCGCATCGCCCGAGCTTGGTCCCAAACCTTCCATGCCCGTAAACCCGTCGACCACCGTCAGGTCCGGCAGCAGCATGCCCGCCAGATCGGAAATGGCGCTGTCCAGGGTTTTTTCAGGATAAGTTTTGTTTTCACGGTATTCGAGCTGATGGAGACGGACTTTTTCGTTGTGCCAGAGACAGCCCTTCATGTTTTTGATGCCCAGGGTGACCTGGGTGTGCATGTGCGACTTGGCCACCGGCACGGAAATGATGCAATCGAAATCGAAAATATCCGCGCAGAACCTGAGCGTATCGAGAACCCTTCCGTCCTTCACCGGCTTCTTGACCGGTTTGCGTTTATCCATATCGATCAAAGGGATACCCCTTTTATGGGCGACAGCGGCAATACCCGTCGACTCGAAGGCCTCCAGGGTATTGACCCCCAGGATAGGACTTTCACCTATTGCAACATAGGAGGGGGCTTCCGCCAAAACGGTATCGATCACTGCAGCAACCGCCTCGGGATGTGTCGTAATGCCCTTCCCGCCGGTGACATGGCGGCCGGCATTGGGTTTTATCAGCACCCGCTTGCCCTTTAAAACCGACAGGTCAAGGCGTTTCAAAACATCGATAATATTTTGATAAGGGCCTTTTCCAAAGGCCACGGAAACTAAATTTTTATTCATGGCAGAGGAATATAGAACTTCAGATTTTAAAGGTTATTGGTGTGGGCGACAGTGCGAATAACGAGGTGGCAGGAGATCGTCTTTTCGGGTTAGTGTACTTTTGTAAGGCAGCAGGTCACCCCTGTCAATATAAAATCCTTCATGACAAGGAAATTTTCATAGGAATTTCGGCTCCTTGTGAACCGCTCGCGGCAATCCGGCCAAAGGCAGGGGCAAGTTGTCGGACAGAAATCCAGAACCGTTAATCTCCCATTTCTTAGAGCCCCTTGGCGACATAATCCAGCGGTTTCTTATTTGGACCGGCCGCTTCCTTCAGCGCATAGCCGATAGGGATAACCGCCATAAACTCCCCGCTTGGCTCCCCCATGAAGGCGAGCACATCCTTCTTGATAAGAAAAAGGACCCCCAGCCAGACCGATGCAAGGCCGAGAGAGGTGGCAGCCAGAAGCAGGTTCTCAACCGCCGCTGCCGAACTCTGGACCTCCATGATGCGGAAAAAATCGAAGGCCATTTCCCTGTCCACTTTGAACAGCTCCGACTCATGTTCGGTCAGCTCCCCGCTATTGGCCACGGCAATCGTGACCGGCGCGCTGGCAATGATCCTGGCGGCCATTTTCAGATGAAAGGACGACGGTTTGGGAAAAGCCCGCGATTTTTCAACCACCAGTTCGGAGAGCTCCAGGCGCTTGTCCCCCTGTACCACCACGAATCGCCAGGCCTGTTGGTTATGCGCCGATGGTGCCCGGTTGGCGGCGTCGAGAATCGTCCTGATAGCCGCTTCGGACACCGGTTTATCGGTGAACTGGCGGACGCTGTGGCGCAATCGAATGGTTTCGAGGGTTGGGTTCGTAAACGATACTTCTGCGGTCATTGTCTTTACGGTTTCCCCTTGGCAACGCCGGGCTTACCCGTGTCGAGCAACCAGGCTATCGGGTTCAGACGGTTTTCGACGTTATCACTTTAATGCCCAAAATGATCATGGCGCCGCCCATGACCCGTTCGGCATAGTGTCCGAACTTCCTGAAACGTTTTGTAACGGGAGGTGCGGAAAGAATCGTCGCCACAAAGGAGAACCAGGCCAACTGGAGGAACATGATCCACAGACCGTAGATGATGATCAGATGGAGAGGCATGTTCGGCGACAGAACAACCGTGAACAGGGCAACAAAATAGACGGGTGCTTTCGGGTTCAGCGCGTTACACAGGAAACCCGTCCCGATTGTTTTGAGAGAAGAGTCTGTTTTTATTTCGACCGGGGCGATTTCATGAAGGTTTTTGGGTCTCGACCGGACTCCTTTGACCCCCAGGAAAATCAGATAGCTCCCGCCGAGCATTTTGATGACCAGAAGCGTGGTCATCGAATTGGCAATGACAGCCGCCAGCCCTAAAGCCGAATAGGCGATGTGGACGGACAAACCCAGGGCAATCCCGACGCTGCATAACAGACCGGCTTTCTTGCCGTTGGATAAGGTCTGTTGGGTGACCATTAAAAAGTCCGGGCCGGGCGCAGCGGCAGCGAGCAGATGAACAACCGTAATTAATAAAAGTCCGTGTGCGAATTCCAAGGGGTTTCTCCTGAGCTTCCCTCATCCAAGGTTAAAAATTTTATGTCCGGATAACCACAAAAATAAGGTGTTGAAGAAAATCTGACAACCAATATTAGAAGGTAAACCTAATGATGTCCAACCAAAAAGCAAGCACATGAAAAGTGACATATAATATCACCCAGCACACGGTAAAAAGCCGATGAGAAGCTACAAATCAAGACCGGGAAAGTCCCGGGGTGCAAATTTTAGAGCTGGAGAATTATTTGCATAAAATCCGTTTAATATTTTTTTAATTAGACTGGAAAGGCTGGGCACAAACCGCGAAGAGCGAAACTCCTCGTGAGGGCGGATGAAAGGAGTCATCATGAACAGGGCGTTTTTCGGGCTGTTTTTTTTATTGTCAGGATTTGTGGTGACAGCTTCAACGTCCTTTGGGGAATTCACCATCCCGGATGACGCCTATCATATGAATGAACTTGAAAACGCTTTGCAGGAGGCAAAAGAGGATAATTGGGCGCTGACTTTTCTGCTGACCTCGGAGGAGACTACCTGCCCCGTTGCCAGCAAGGCTTCCCGGGAGGCGATCAGGATCCTCAATGAAAGAAGCATCATTGTTTACGTCAATGCTGCCAAAGATGAACTTTCCCTCTGCCCGGATATCGTGGGCAGGGCTTTTGCGTCCAGGGAGGCCGGAAGATTCCTTCCTATCGCCGTCATAGTAAACTCCGACGGTGACAGAGTCATCGACATTGTCCCCTTTATCAGTTCAGGGGATGCCTATCTGAAACGCCTCCGGGAAGCCGATCGGAAAATCGCCGATCCGCCATTTATTGATCGCATCAGAGATTTGCTCTGACAGGCTGTCAGACAACCTGCTCCATGGCCCAGATACCGCATGGGCAGATCCCTTCGCAGATACCACAGCCGATGCAGTATTTTTCATCAGCCACGTATTCAAAAGCGCCGTCTTCCTTCTCTTCCCGCGTGATGGCGCCCTCGGGGCAGGCCTCCAGGCACATACCACAGTCCCGGCAGGTGCCGCAGGAAAGGCAGCGGTTGGTCTCCAGTTCAACAACATCCTCGACCTTGAAATGACCACGTTTGAGAGGACGGTAATATTCCTTACGAAGACAACTCTGAGGGATCATTTCCCGCTTTGGCCTGGGAACCAGTTCGACACCGTTAAGCATGTCGTCAATGTATTCGGCCACATCCCGGCCGGTGCCGATGGCATGGGTCAGCAGTCCCGGCTCGGTGGTATCGCCCACGGCAAACACGCCGGGCGCTCCCAGCAACTGCCGGCACTCATCAATGGCGGCCATGCCGCGATCATCCAGCCAGTTGCGCGGGACATAGGAAAGATCGGGCCGCTCGCCCACGGCAAAAAGGATGTCATCGGCCTCGATAAAACGGCCGTCCTTGGCATAAATCCCCCGCTCGTCGGCCTTTTCGGTCATAAACGGCCATTCGATCCTCCCGCCCAGCTCCTGGAAATGGGCAATCTCGTGCTGATAAGCGGCAGGACGCTGAATATCGATAGCCGTCACCTGTTCGGCGCCCATGGCAAAAGCGCCGAGCCCCACGTCCATGCCGGCGTTACCGGCCCCGATCACGACAACCTTTTTCCCCACCGAAGGCCGTTCCCCACGATTGATAGCCTTGAGAAAGGTGAGCCCCTGGCGGACCCGCTCGTGACCTTTAAAAGGAATGACGACCGGGTTGTGGGCGCCGGAAGCGATGACCACCGCATCATAATCGGCACGCAGGGATTTGAAAAGCTTCTCATCGACCAGCGTGGAGGTTTGAAGCTCAATTCCGACTTCCTTGACCCTCTCGATCTCACGCTCCAAGACCTGACGCGGGAGGCGCTCCTCGGGGATCACTTGGCGCAGTTTCCCACCGACCTCCTCGTCGGCTTCATAGACCGTCACCTCATGCCCTTTGAAACGCAACTGCCAGGCAGCGCTCAACCCGCCGGGCCCCCCGCCGATGACTGCAACCTTTTTTCCGGAAGATGGAGGAGGCTGAGGCGGTGAGATCTGCAGGGAAAGCCGCCCAAGGTCTTTCATAAAAACCGGATGGTCGAGAAAAGCGCGGGTACAGGCATCCATACACAAGTTGGGACAGACTTCCCCACAAACGCTGCCCGGAAACGGCGAATAACGCAGGACCAATTCCAGAGCCTCTTCCAGCTTCCCCTGGCGAAGGAGGTTGATCCTCTGCTGGGTCGGAATGGATGAAGGACAGGAAGCTTCGCAGGGGGCGCTGTAACGCCGGTCCTGCCAGTGCGGGATCTTGAGGCGATGCTCGCCGGTGTTGACAAGACCGGCGGTAAAACTGTAATCGTCTTCCACGACGTCGGCAAAAATGCCCCCCGGGACCCACTTCCGCTCCAGAAACTCATGCAGGGTAATGCGACTCTGGGCTTTTCTCTCCTCGTAGGTCTTGGCAACGATTTTCTGCCACTGGGACCAGTCGGTAAAAGTACCGAGAAGCTTTTCCTTGCCGATCTTTTTGAGAAAAACCGGGAGGTTCTCCTCAAGGAACTTCCGATCAGCGCCATCGAGGCCGCCCAGCCAGACATGATTGGAAAGACCAAGCACCGGACCACGCACATAAATGGTGCCGCCGACCATGCCGACGCAACTGCGATCACCAAGAACCGATTCGAACCCCTCCGAATCATAACCACAGACCACCGCGATGCCGCCGCCCATGAACTCAAAGGAAAAGGAGCCGGTATTTTTCAGAATCCAGAATTCCGGCGGTTCGTAAGCGGGGTCGTGTTTCATGAGGGAGCCGGAACGGGTTCCCACCCGGCCTGCCACGTAGATTTTACCCGCCGCCGAACAGTGGGCCGTGGTATCGCCGCCGTCGCCCTTGATGACCAGGGACGCCCCGGCATTGAGCCAGCCGGCGTCGGCCGGCACCGAACCTTCGACGATGATTTCCGTTCCATCCAGACCGAAAGACCCGACCCGCTGACCGGGGTTCTTGATCCGGAAGCGCAAAGGGCTGCCATCCGCTGTCCAGAGGGGTCCGCCGATATCGTGCTGACCGGAGGAGATCACCTCGAAATCGGTTTCGCCCCCCTCAAGCGCGGCATAAATTTTTTGCAGCAGCTTCTGAGTGGAAATCCTTCTATTATTTTCAAATCCGACAATTGTCGTCGCCATTTCAATTCTCCTTAACAGACGTACTGAATCTTAAGTCTGTCGGCAATCGCCTTATCCGTAGCCACCAGGGCATCCGAACGCCCGACGGGGAGGGACGAGTTGCCGATGGGCGCCAACAGCTTTTTGAATTCCTTGTCCATTGCCAGAAAGTAATTGACGATATTCTGGGCCACGATTTCAGGGTTGAGGCGATGGACAAGAGGCGCTTCCTGGGTCGTGATGCCGACCGGGCAGAGACCCGTGTTGCAGGCGTTGCAGCGGCCCATGTCGTTGCCGACGCAACCGGCCATCTGAAGCACAAGTTTGCCGGCAAAAACCCCGTTGGCACCGAGACAGATCATCTTGAAGGCATCAGCCGCGAGGTCACCGGTTTTCCCCAATCCACCCCCGGCCCAGAGGGGAATCTGTCCCTGCCGCCCCTGGGACACGGCGGCCAGGTAACAATCGCGCAGCTTGCTGACAATCGGGTGGCCGGTATGGTCCAGGGAGACCTGGTGCGCCGCGCCGGTGCCGCCGTCAATACCGTCCAGAAAAAAGCCGCCGACAATATTGTAAGGGTCGCGAACCAGGTTGTTGAAGACCGAAACCGAGGTCGCGCTGGCCGCCACCTTGATGGCCACAGGAACCCGGAATTTGAAAGCCGCATTGAAGGAGAGGAACATCTTCTGGACGCTCTCCTCTATGGAGTAGAGGCCCTGATGGTTGGGAGGCGACAGCAGGTCGGCCTTGGGCACACCGCGAATCGCCTGGATATGCTCCGCCACCTTCTGGGCGAGGAGGAGGCCGCCGTCACCCGGCTTGGCGCCCTGGCCGATCTTTATAAGGACCCCGGCCGGATCCTCGGTCATGTGCGGCATGGTTTTGATAATACGGTTCCAACCGAAATGCCCGGAAGCGATCTGGAGGATGAGATATTTCAGATAGCGGCTTTTCAGCAACCGCTCGGGCACTCCTCCTTCTCCCGAGCAGAGGCAGACCGGCAGGCCGCATTCCTCGTTGAGGTAGGCGACGGCCATGGCCATGGCCTCCCACATACGCCAGGAAAGAGCGCCGATCGACATATCGCCGATAATGACGGGATAGATCCAGCGCACCGGAGGGGTCTGTTCGGTCTTTTCCAGCTTACCGTCCGGGCCGATTTTAAACGGAAGTTGCTTGGGGGGAAGAATCCGACCGAAAGGCGCCAGAATATCGAAGGTATGGCGCGAAGCATCGAGGCTCGGGTCGGTCATCTGGGAGATGCGGCCGATCCCGATGCTGTCCAGGGCACGGTGGTCCCCTTCCAGGTTTTTACGGCCGCCGCGTTTGATGGAATCCCCCATCAGACAACGGGAAATGACAGGAAAGCGGGTATCAGGATTGCGCACCGGACCGATGGCGTCATTGGGACAGACCTTGGCGCAAATCCCGCAACCGCGGCAGAAATTCTTGACCGAGTTCACCTGACGGATAACGGGAACCGCCGAAAACCGGGTTTTCGGATCGGGATAATCCCCCTCGGAAAAGACCATGCGGCGGCGTTCCACCTTACATTCGATGGCCCGGAAAGAACAGGCCGCGACGCAGGACCCGCACAGGGTACAGCGACTGGCGTCGTATTTGATCTGCCAGAACAGATCGTTGGTGGTTATATTTTGGGCTTTCATTGTTTCCATCGTTGAATCTCCAGATTGTTGTCCACCGAAACAATTTCCCTCTCGCCCGGATAGATATCCTTCTCCCATTTGCGCTCGGGAAGGACCTCGTTGACACCGCAGACCTCCGAAGCCAGCGCCACATAGTCATCCGTTCTCCCCACAACCACCGGTCTCAGCTTCTTGGCGTCACAGCAGGTAAAAAGGGTGCCGTCGGGAAGAACCCCGATGATGGTATTGGGGCCATTGATTTCGAGATGCGCAAGGGATTGACGGATGGCCAGCAGCTGGTCCCTGTCGTCACGCCTGGAAATTTCCTCGAAAGGAAGAGGGGTGATGACATGTTTGTAGTAATTGAGGGGCCATCCCAGCTCATGATGAACATAGTGCAGGGTATAGAGAAAGCATTGGGAATCGGACTCAAAACCGATATAGCCGCGATGAAGTTTCCGCTGGAATTCGACATTTTTCAGATAAAAGGTATTTTCGCCGTTGGCAAGTGCGGTATAACCCTGAAGAAAAAAAGGATGAGCTGCATAGCGGACGATGTCGTAATTGGTATTCTGGCGGCATTGCGCCGTAATGATCCGGGCGGTAAAATTCTTATCCGGTTCCCAGAGATTGAAATAGGTTGCGATATCCTGAGGATTGCCGATTTCCTTGAGGGTCAGGACATCCGGCCAGAAAGAATAGACAAAACCTTTTTCCCCCTCTTCAAGGGCTTTTCGCAGAGTCAGGCGCATATCAACAAGGAGTTCCCCTTTCTCCTTTGAGGAAGCCTTCTGATATTCCTTGGGGTACATGAAAGTCTCAAAGACATAATTCGGCATGGTGTTGATGTCAAGACCCGGCTGTTTATTGGTTTTGGGCTCCCAGTGCAAAAGACGCTGAAAACCGGCAGCGTGCAGCATATCTTCCGCAATCTTGAGCCCTTCATCCGTACAGGCCAGGGACAGGGTCGGATAATCCTTGAATCCCTTGAAAATTCCGCCAAGATCCTGCATGACCATGGCGAAACCGGAATTATCATGCCCTTTCTGCATCGATTGCATCAGCAGAAACATCCGGCACGGATGAAAATATTCTTTGCTTTTTATAGCTCCAATGCGGCACATAACCGAAAGCCTCCTCACTCATTTTCTCCGGCATAAAGCCTGGAAAGGACCTTTCCAATAGCACATTATCATGTAAAAAGGCAAATAATATGGCCTTTTCAGCTAATGGAAAGGTTCAATCTTTTGCAGCAGAACAAAAATTCCTGATCTGTTTGGCCGAAAGATATCCCCGTATTCCTTTCTCTCCGGAAATGCTCTCCCTTCTCAGGCTATCACCATTTAACCCGAGAAAAAAAGTGTTTGTAACCGTTCGGGAACCTGAAGCCGGGGCACCTCTATAGAGGATGTCCGATGCCGGCCTGGCGACCGCGAGTGCATTCATGCGGCCCGGGGGATATATTGTTGGGACTCGTCAATCCACAAGGCGAACCTTTTCAAGTCGTTGCCTTCAACCCAGAAAAAGGGCGCCAAAAAAAACAGCGCCCTTCCCCGCAAAGCAATAAGAGTTTTTATTATAACCCCGAAAGCATCAGCCTGTCAAAACCCGATTTTGACCGTCCGCCCTACCCGCTGATTCCTGGGGGAGGGACCGGACCCTGGGATGGTGCCGAGCCGGTTAATTATCAGAAGAGGTTATATCCGGACTCTGAATGAGCACTCTGATCAAGCCCGACGACCTCTTCCTCCTCGCTGACACGCAGCCCCATGGTCGCCTTCAAGACCACCAAAAGGACAACGGTCACCACTACGGCGTAGACACCGGCCGCCGCTACCCCTACAAACTGGACCCAGAGCTGATGAAAATTACCCATAACCGCACCGCTTGCGCCAACGGTTGCAAAAACCCCGGTAGCCAGGGCACCGAAGGTGCCGCCGATGCCATGAACGCCAAAAGCATCAAGAGAATCATCGTAACCGAACTTATGCTTCATCATTACCCCGGCGTAGCATACCACGCCGGCAAGGAGGCCCATGACCAGAGCCCAGAACGGAGTGACAAAACCGGCTGCCGGGGTGATGACAACCAAGCCCGCCACGACACCGGAGGCGGCGCCCAGGGCGCTCGGTTTTCCTGCCTTCACCCACTCAGCCAGCATCCAGCTAAGCGCCGCGGCGGCAGCTGCGGTCTGAGTAGCGGCAAAGGCCAATCCTGCACCGCTACCCGAGGAAAGAGCGCTGCCTGCATTGAATCCGAACCAACCGAACCACAGCAGACCGGCCCCCAGGAGAGTCATTGAGAGATTGTGAGGTGCCATCCGTTCACGCGGATACCCTATCCGCTTCCCCAGAAACAAGGCCACAACGAGGGCGGAGATACCGGATGACAAATGGACCACAGTGCCGCCAGCAAAATCAAGGGCGCCCATTTCCAAAAGCCAGCCGCCCTCACCCCAGACCCAGTGGCAAATCGGATCGTAAACCAGGGTAGCCCAGAGCAGGATGAAAACACAATAAGTCGAAAATTTCATCCGCTCGGCGACGGCTCCAGAAATCAATGCAGGGGTGATAATCGCGAACATGCCCTGGAACATGACAAAAACCAGTGTCGGAATCGTGCCCGTGAGGCTTTCGGGAGTTATCCCGTTGAGAAACAGATGGTCGAGGCCACCGATAAAAGAGCCCGCTCCACCGAAAGCCAGGGTGTAGCCTATAACCACCCACTGAACGCCGATAATGGCCATGGCCGCGAAAGTGTGCATACAAGAGGAAAGTACGTTTTTCGAACGGACCATGCCCGCGTAAAAGAAAGCCAGGCCCGGGAACATGACAAAGACCAGGGCCGTACTGACGAGCATCCAGGCTGTGTCACCGGGGTTGGCCGTGGCCGCCTCCTCGGCGAAAGCCAGGGCCGGCAGAAACATCATGACTGCAGGTAGTGCCAACAAAAGTTTAAATCTGGGGGTTTCCCTCATATCCACACCTCCATCTAGAGTTTTTAGATTGGGAAACCACAAAGCAATTAACTTGCCACTTAAAAAGCTTAACAAATTCAATATATTATTTATTTTCAGAAGAAGCTTGAGCAGGAATAGTGATTATTATTTAGGCAGAGTTGCCCACGAAAAGTGCAGGAAAAGATTTTCCCCTTCAGAAAAACGAAAAATCATTCGAATTCCTGACGGGATTGAAAAGCAAGCGTGATTTTTTGTTAACCTGCCGAACTTTTGACGAATTTTCGGGCAAAAAATGAAAAAAAAGAAGCCGTTCACCATAAGGGGAACGGCTTCTCTATCGGGTAATCAAATCCGACCGCTCAAAATTCTCAGACAGTCTCCATCCAGCCGTGACTGTCGGGGAGTTTGCCGTACTGAATGCCGGTCAGGGTGTTGTAGAGCCGGGTCGTCAATTCACCCATCTCCCCGTTGCCGAGATTCTCGGTGCGATCCTTGTAGGTGAACTGCCCTACTGGAGAGACAACACAGGCGGTACCGGTTCCAAAGGCCTCCTTGAGGCGGCCGTTGGCAGCCCCATCCATAATCTCATCCACGGTCAGGGGGTGTTCCTCGACTTCAAGACCCATCTCACGAACCAGGGTCAGGATAGAACGCCGGGTAATACCATCGAGGATGGTCCCTCGCAACGGCGAGGTATAGACCTTGTCATCATAAACAAAACACATGTTCATGCTCCCGACCTCCTCGACATACTTCCGATGGATGGCGTCGAGCCAGAGGACCTGGTCATAACCCTGTTGAACAGCCTGGGCGGAAGCATAGAGGCTGGCAGCATAATTGCCGCCCGTTTTGCAATCTCCCGTTCCGCCGGGCGCCGCACGGACATAGTGGTCGGATATCCAGATTTTTACAGGCTGGAGACCATTTTTATAGTAGGCACCGACGGGTGTGAGAATAATGAAGCAGAGATATTCAGAAGCCGGCTTCAACCCCAGGGCCGCTTCGCTGGCAATCATGGTCGGCCTGATATAGAGGCTGGTTCCTTCGCTGGAGGGAACCCAGTCCGATTCCATACGGATCAGCTCCTTGAGCGCATGAAGGAAAAACTCCTCGTCGACCTCCGGCATGCACATGCGCAGGGCACTGCGATTGAAGCGGTGAATGTTGTCCTTGGGCCGGAACAGGGCCACCGAACCGTCCACCTGGCGAAAGGCTTTCAAGCCCTCAAAAATCTCCTGGGCATAATGCAGAACCAGGGCCGAAGGCTCAAGGCTGAAAGGGCCGTAGGGAATAATCCTGGCGGAATGCCAGCCCTTTTTTTCCTTGTAGTTCATGACAAACATGTTGTCGGTAAAATATTTTCCAAATCCTAGCAGTGCCTCTTTTTTCAGCTTGGGTTTCTTTTCCCGGGCCGGGGCCAGTTCGATTTCCATAACCTGTCACAACCTCCTTAAAACAGTTAACGATTTTCAGGAAAGAGATCATATCACAATGTTTCTGATAATGGGGGTAAAACTTTTCCCCATAAATAAGCAAATTTTTGCCTTTTTATTTAATCCGGAAATGGTTATTTTGGAAACAATGAAAAACCTGCACTGCCGATGGAGGTTTTTCGCTTTTTTTTATTTCCGGTTATTGTGAAAGCAAGCGATGAGTCCCAAAGATTTCTATCAAATCCTCGAAGTTGAAAGAACCGCCGATCCCAAGCAGCTCAAAGAAAACTACCGCAAACTGGCCCTCAAATACCACCCCGACCGCAACCGGGACAACCCCGAGGCGGCCCTCAAAATGAAGGAGATCAACGAGGCTTACGCGGTTCTCTCCGATCCCGAAAAACGCCGGGAATACGATACCATCCGCCAGGCCCACGGCGCCCGGGCTTATGAACGCTATCGCAACACCCACAGCGAGCAGGACATTTTCCGCGGATCGGACGTTTACCAGATTTTCGAGGAGATCAGCAGGGCCTTCGGCCTGCGTGGTTTTGAAGAGATCTTCAAGGAGATTTACGGCAAGGAGTATCAGACCTTCGTTTTCCGCCGCGGTAATGTGGAAGGCCAGTTCCGCTACCCTCAAGGGGGACCCGGAAGCGGAGCCCGGCCGACCTTCTTCAATAAAATGATGGGAAAGCTCATGCAGAAAGGCCTCGAAGGGGTCTTCGGGGTTGAACTCCCGGTGCCCGGCGAGGATAAAACCGAGCATCTGGCCGTTCCCGACGGCTTGGCAAGGACGGGTGGAAAAATCAAATTTTTCTGCCGGGCAAGCCGCAAAAATCTGGTGGTCACCATCCCCCGCAATATCAAAACCGGCCAGAAGATCCGCCTTAAAGGCATGGGCGGGCCGGGCAAGGGCGGCGCGCCGTCGGGCGACCTCTATCTCCAGGTCCAGGTCAGCCCGGCCTGGATATCCAAACTCAGCCACGGCGTCCGCGAGGTGTCGGGACGCCTGCGGTCGCTGCTGAAGAAATAACGCCATGACCGCAACCGACAGACCCAGCAGCCGGTCTCCGGAGAACAGACGCCCCTCACCCGTGACTGGCAGACCGCCATGCTTCTCATCCACCCACCGGTAGCCAAACCCTGCGAACCGCCGGCAGGGATTGCCAAATTGGCCGGCGCATTGCGGGCCGCCGGACAAGCCTGCACCCTGCTCGATGCCAACCTGGAGACCTTGCAATATCTCCTCTCCCGCCCCGTGGCCGCCGACGACACCTGGTCGCGGCGCGCCTGCCGCAATCTCGGGGCCAACCTGGCGGCATTCCGTTCATCTCCCCTCTACACCAACGTGGACCGCTACAAGCGCGCGGTCAGCGACCTATCCAGGGTTCTCGCTCTAGCCGGAAAGGCCCACGGCGTGGACCTGACCCTCGCCAATTATCAGGACCCGGCACTCTCGCCGCTGAAAAGCGCCGACCTCCTTCAAGCCGCCGAAAACCCGGAACTCAATATCTACTATCCGTGGTTTTCCAAGCGTCTGCCGGAACTCCTGGGGGCGGACAACCCGCCGCTGGTGGGCCTGTCCCTCAACTATCTCAGCCAGGCCCTGCCCGCCTTCGCCATGGCCGGCTTTCTGAAAAAACGCCACCCCCGCCTTCCCCTCGCCATGGGTGGCGGACTGGTCACGTCCTGGCTGCGAAAACCGGACTGGCGCAACCCTTTTACCGGCCTCGTTGACCATCTCATTGCCGGGCCGGGCGAAAAGTCCCTGCTCAACCTCCTGGGGGCTGAGGGCCAAGCCGCGGCGGAACCGCCGGATTATTCCGATTTCGCCGCCAATGCCTATCTGGCTCCCGGCTTCATCCTCCCTTACGCAGCCGCCTCGGGATGCTGGTGGAACCGCTGCTCGTTCTGCCCGGAAAAAGCCGAAGGGAACCCCTATTCGTCGATACCCACGGACATGGTGATGCGGGACCTCGACCACCTCACCACCCAAACCCGGCCGGCACTGATTCATCTCCTGGACAATGCCATCCACCCGACGCTCCTCCAGGCATTGGCCGAAAGACGGCCCCCCCTCCCCTGGTACGGCTTTGTCCGCATCACGGAACTTCTGGGCGACGTGGATTTCTGCCGGGCCCTGCAGCGCTCGGGGTGCGTCATGCTTAAACTGGGGATTGAATCGGGAGATCAGGACGTTCTGAATCGGATGGATAAAGGGATCGATCTGGCCATGGCATCCCGGGCTTTGTCTGCTTTGAGAAAAGCGGGGATAGCCACCTACGTCTATCTGCTTTTCGGCACTCCCGGCGAGTCCCTCAAAGAGGCCCGCCACACTCTCGAATTCGTGCGCCGCCATCACGAGGCCATCACATTTCTCAATCTGGCGATTTTCAACCTGCCATCTGCCGCGAAAGTGGCGTCTGCACTGTCAACCCGGGATTTTTACGAGGGGGACCTCTCTTTTTACCGGGATTTCGACCACCCTCAAGGCTGGAACCGGGGCGAGGTGCGCCGCTTCCTTGAGCAGGAGTTCAAACGCGACCCTGCCGTCACACCTATCCTTCACCGCGACCCGCCGGTTTTCACCTCCAACCATGCAGCCTTTTTGCAGCAGGGGCGCAGGTTTTTCTGAAGGGAAACTATTTTTTTGAGGTTTACATTCGATGTGGAGGGGGGAAAACACGATGGGGCTTAATTGTCGCTGCAAATGACCATGCTCACCTGCAGCAAGGAAGCGCAGCGAAATTGTTGTCTGGTGTAGCGCATTGTTGAGTGTTTTATTTGAATACCATCTAACATCCTACGACGGCTTACGGCCAAAAACGAGCATTGAAAAAGTGTCATTGAAAGATTTAACCATCGAGGCTCGAATTAACTGCGGGTAGTTTGCCAATCGTGACAAACAACCCTATTTGGGCTTGGAAACATCCAAAACGAACACATCAATTAGCCCGGTGAGTTCTTGCAGTAGCCTTGCCTCGATGCTGCTTTTTAGTTCCTGAGCACTTCCGATGCTGTGTTTTTTTCGGCCAGCAACCCTCTCGTCTGCCCCAAACCAGATTACGAGGAAAATGCCCTGTTGCTCTGCGTCTGGGTGGATGGAGTAACGTTCATGCAGTTGGGTGGAAGCGGCTGTGTATAGCTCATCATGCCACTGTCCTTTAACCTCTGTAACAAGTAATCGCCTTTTACCGCCAATCATTTTGGTCGCTGTGAAATCACTCCGTTTTGCCCCTTTTAGCTGATGCTCCGGCGTCACAGAGATACCTTGGGGCTCAAGTCTCAAATTGAGACGCTCAGAAATAATCTCAGTAGACCGTATTTCGTCAAGCCGTTCACCTTTCTCATAAAAGTGATCTGCGGAGTTGAACTCTCCACCATCAATGGCTTTCTGGAAATCTTGAAGCTCTTGAATCACGAGTTGGCGCAGACCTTCCACAGTAACCACTGCATCGCGGTCCAGTCGATTTACGATTTCCTGTGGCGTAGGCGGTTCGAAATCCCTCAGGGCCTTCTTTCTCACTTGACCGGCATGAATGCTCTTCAAGTCCTTTTGCAGGTCAGTGAAACGCGGATCGGCAAGAAGCCGATTGAGTACGGGGATAGCATCATCGGGATCATCTGAATTAATTGACCAAATCACTTCGGTCAAGAAACGGTAAGCTTTCTCTTCTTTGGGGCTATCCGATCCATAACTGCTCGGTAGGTGTACCTTGGGCCATTTGTCGATGAAGCCATCTAGAATGGCTTCTACCTTGTTTGATGTAAACTTGGGCCAAGAGAAATGATCACCATATCTCCATCGCTCAGACCGACCGTAAAGTTCAAACACAGTGTCTTTATCTGCTTTGAGCCAGTCCCAGTATATTTCAGGTGGGTCGTCGAGAAAGTACCACGCACGCACCAACCAGAATTTTCGCTTTTTTTCGAGATCTTCATTTTCAGTCAGGTCGGGCCAGCTTGACATAAACTCTTCACAACGCTCCACAATAATTTCTTTCAAGTCATTCCGATTACCATACTGAGCTGCAATTTCAAAGAGTGTATCCAGTGGGCTAAGTGCCAATTCACGAACACGCCCAAGCCATTCAATTGATAGCGTGGCGCGCAAGTGGGAAAAAATTTCTTCACTACGTAGCAACCAAAGTTCCGGATGAATACATCCCGGCTGTGCCAGTTGTGGCTCAAGATACTCTCGCAAAAAGTTCTCGGCACTGGCGCCATCAGGAAAAATTAAGCGGTCAACTTCGGTCTTTAGCGCAGCCCTCTCTTCTTCTGAAACTGCTTCGTAGCCCGAATGAATGTCAGTTCGTAGTGCTCTGAGTAAGCGTAGATCAACGCTTTCCAGGCTACCACTGGCTCGCATGGTCTCTAAGCAGGCCGCATAAAGGATTGTTTCCAAGTGTTGACATTGCGATGCACACCGTAATTCCGCCAGGGTGAGCAGCTCGGGAACGTGCGGAGCTATAAAATCGAGCCAGTTTCTGAGCGCATTCCGAACGAGTATCTTGTCGCCAACCTCATGCTCAATTTTGTCCGGATCCATTAGCACCAACCTGGAGAAGTGAACTAATGAATGCCAATGGCGGCCACCTTCGACAAGGTCCCGGTTATTTTGAACATATTTGATGTTCGCAGCACGAATTTCGTCTTGTTGCCTACGGTAACGCCCCATCTTTCGGGTATGTCTGTCACGCCACACACGATTTTCTCGTTCGAAGTGCTGCGCAGCCCTGTTAACCTTAGCCCACTCTCGCATAAATAAAGGTTTTTCCAGTGCCTGTTCACGCATGTGACGCCGTAAATAATCCGGGCCTCGCTCTCCCTCATTTCGATAGTACTGATGCCCAGCCATGAAATTCACCCACAAATCGGGGTTGTTTGTCTCAAACGCCAGGTCGACTACGAATTTGCAGTCGTTAGCTTGAAAGGAAAGTCCTGAGTGGGATTGCATATAGAATTTATCTATCTTGGTTTCCAAAATCTGGTCACGGGCAATCAACTTCCCAAACACGTGAGCAATTATGCCTTGGCGCAGATTGTCGTCTTCTTGAAGAACTTGAACTGACTTACTCTCTTTGGGCGATTTTCCCTTATGGAAGATAAGATTTCCAACCCATTGCCATATCTGTACAGGGTTAAACGGCGGGTTTGCCAAGTCAAAGAAACGGTCCAACATTGACCCGACTATCTTACTTATGCCGTTCCGACAGTCGCATTCATAAGACTTTTTTCCGCATACGCATGCTAGGTCTTTGGTCAATTCATCCAAGAGCAACACAGTAATCTCAAGGTTTAGCCCCTTGATGAATTTCTTCAGGAAGTAGCGCTCGCCTATTGTGCGCTTATATCGCGCTTCGTGACCCGGGTAAAGGTTTGCACAGACCCGAAAAAAGTATGCAAGATAATCTCGATGTAATGTTTCCGGGCCAAGCGTTTCTATGATCTCAGCCGCAATATGGAGTGAAGTGTTACTAGCTTCAGAAATAAGAATGTCCAACTCAGAGCGATGGTCATCACCGTCGATTTCGAGCAAACACCTATTCGCCAAAAAGCGAGTTTTTGTGCTTTCTGTCGGCGTTAACATGAGCTGGCCCAACTCACCTCGCAACTTCTCGATTGCTGGTGATCCTGCCAAAAGCTCAAGGATCAGATCTCGCAGGTGCCCATCATTTCCAGCCGTGAGAAGAGGTTTGATCTCCTCCACAACATCTTGGGTGAAGAATCCCGCAACGCTGAACCGGCGCCGGAAATCCCCTCTTCGAAAATAGGGGTCTTTGGCCTCTATATCTTTTAACCGATTTATGAGCAGGCGCTTTGACGAATGTTCAAGTTGAGAAGGATCACCGTTCGCTAACACTGCGTAAGGATCAAGCTCGATGGCGGATTCTTCAATTATTTTGTTGCCCAGCGCTGCCATCCAACCCAGCAGGCCCCTCAGTTCGTCTCTTATTATGGAGTTTGGGGAAATAATAGGTAGGCACTTAGATAGCGTCAGAGGGTCCGCTGGGTCTGCTATCCGCTTTGTGAGATAGCCCGCGGCACAGTATTCAGCGACGATTTTGTGAACTGGGCGATGGTGGTTCACACTATCACCCGGTTTGAAAAGACGAGTTGCGAGGATACCGTCAGCCGCAGTGTCATCATCAAATAATGACGCCAGCAATGGATACATCCGATTTTCAGTGGCTTCGCTTGTGGAGACGCCTTCAGCACCGGACAACAAGAGCTTGGTGAAAACTTCCGATGCAATATCGACTTTTTGAGTGGCTGAAAGTGCCGGATGGTTTCTCGCCAAATGGGAATTTGCTTCCTTCGCTAAACGTTCGACCGCTTGTACGAAAATTGATCTTTTGTCGGTGAAGTGCCTTTCGCTTTCGATATAAGCGTCAGTAAACAATTTCAGAAACTGGGGATTTGGGAGAAGTGCTTCCAAATCAAACCGGGCAACTTCGGCCTGGAAGGCTGCGAAGTCCTCCCTTGGGGCATGATGGTTAAAAATCGCCCGCTGCTCTTCCTCATCAAACTTGCATAGCCTGACCACCAGAGGCGGGCCGAAAAATTCATTGAATGCATTTGTCGTAGCGCTGTCCCACTCGCTGGATCGGCTCGACAAATAAACGTGGGTTGGTTTGGCCGCTTCAGCCTGGCTAAGAAGTCTATAAATGCCGGAGGCGTCAACTTTTGACAGCTCATCAAATGCGTCAATCACCAGCGGGATATTTTTTTCCTTTGCTCCCCCGTGTACGAATTTGCTCGCTGTAACGATGGTTGTCCCAAGCTGCTGGGCAAGACTGCCCATTAGCTCAGTTTTCCCACCACCGGGCTCGGCCAATACAACGACGTAATAAGAAGCGGCGAGCAACTCCGGTTCAGTGTAAGTTTTGTCATTAATTACGAGGCTACGTGGAAGGTAAAAATTTGAGTTCATATGCGTATAATTTTTTAAAAACGGAATGAACTTATTTTTTTCGGGTATGAACTAGGACACTGGTCATATTAGATTTGCGTTTCAGCGTCCGCTTTGGGTCGATTTCCAAAATTTCTAAAACACTTAACGAGTAATAATACTTTTTTCAGATAACTCCCTCAAAATTTTCCCAGAAAAGCAATCGGCTTTTTTATAGTTTTATCAACTGGACAACATCCCAAAACAGGAGTTAGCAAAAAAACCGGATATCTTCCCACTGATAAAGATTTCTTCGGAAACAGGCTCTCGGTTGGATGTTTTTAAAAAAGTGAAGGAAAAGAAACAAATAATTGGGCAACAAAAGCAGGCATATCATGCAATATCGGCATGTTATGAATTAATCTTAATGATGTCCAGAGAAAAAGCTTTTTTATGAGGGGGAGGCGCTGATTATTAGTCAGTTGAGGATTTATTTCCCTTCCGGATTTTTCACCATCCTTCCCGGCAAAGGAAAGAAAATCAAGATTTCAGCTGCCACTCCGTGGGAGTAGCAAAA